>Ga0208358_1000169_pt1 | contig 23883 bp, 14 predicted proteins | sample LakMenEpi10Aug09_FD_150685 | JGI IMG/M metagenome (GOLD analysis project Ga0208358, IMG submission 150685) | Freshwater microbial communities from Lake Mendota, WI - 10AUG2009 deep hole epilimnion (SPAdes) | ecosystem: Environmental > Aquatic > Freshwater > Lake > Epilimnion/Euphotic zone ... | reverse complement strand
CCCAGGAGTGCAAGTCGACAAAAAGATTCGTCCTTAAACCCGTTGCAGATCAAAAGCGACTCAGCGGTTTGTTCTTGAGCGATGGCTGCATAGAGCTCCGCTTTCGATCCGCATTCGAGTCCCACTCGGTACTTGCCGGTGTCTTTGAGGAACTCCTCGACGACTTCTCGCCGAGGATTGACCTTCATCGGGAAGACCGGGAAGTGCTTGGCCTTGTACCCAAATTGCTCGATCGAATCGCGGTAAGATCCAGTGAGCAGCTTGAGCTGATTGGTCAGAATCTGCGGAAACCTCAGCAGAATCGGAAGCTGTAGTTTTTTATCCTTGACCAAGTGGTCAACGACATTCTTTAAATCAACCCAACGCGGATCGTTCATCGCCGGATGAGCGATCATATTCCCCTGATTGTTGACGCTAAAATACCCCGCAGACCAATTTTCAATTCCGTAGGTTCTCGATATTCGTTGCAGGGTTTCATCGTTCATGTTGCATTCGGTTTCCTGGAGAGAGCGAGGAAAGAGGTTCCAAACCGACGCATTCTAACGCGAAAGCCAAACTTTTTACAGTAACCCAACGCAACCGATGGTTTGCAAGGGTTTATTTCCGGCTTGGGGATGCTGTCCATGGGTCATCGGGCCAAGAATGCTTGGGATAACGTCGCTTGAGCTCTTTTTTGACCTCCGCATATCCGCTCGTCCAAAACGAGGCAAGGTCGTCTGTGATTTGCTGAGGCCTGCCGTTGGGTGCAAGCAAATGCAAGAGGAGCGGAATTCGCCCACGCGCGATTCTCGGGGTTTGCTTCCAAGAAAAAACCTCCTGTATTTTTACAGCCAAAATAGGCGGTTTACCCACTCCATACTCAATTCGCAACCAACTCCCCGAAGGTACCTGAATCCTCTCGGGAGTTTCGCTCTGTAGGCTATGAGCTTGCTGAGGTGTGAGCAGGTTCTCAAGCCAATCGACCCACTGGCCATTCCGCACCTGATCCAAACTCCGTTTTCCTCTGCAGAGTTCCTCCGCAGCACGATGGAGCATCCCAAGATCAAGTTCGGGAAGCTCCAATTCTGGCACCCAAGTTCGCAAGCAACCGACGCGCTGTATCCATTGCATCACTGTCGGATCATCCTTGGGAAAAACACTCTCCCAATGCGATTTGACGGCTTGGATTAAACACTCCCTGCAAGCCTCCTCGTCGTCGATGGCCATCGGGGTTTCAGCCAGACACAGATCCAACCAATAAGTGCGACGCCGTCCTACGACTTGCTTTTGCGTAGGATGAAAAAACATCTCGTCGCGAGTCTGTACCGCATCAACTTGCAACCAATCCAATCCAACCGAACTCGCTTGCCGAACAAGTGCCTCACCCGCAGTGCCATCGACTTCGATGCACAAGAAAAGCTCTGAGTCGCGAACTCCCGACTCGGGACTCAATTTCACCCCCTTGCCACCAACCATCAATCCCTGCGGCTTGCCCGCTTGCCGCCTCCTTGCCAATCGATCGGGGAACCCTTCCAACAAACAACGTTGCAATAGATGATCCTTGTTCCCCAAAGACTCTTGCTGCAATCGATCTTTGGGTTCCTGCTGCGCGATGTCTTTGCAAACTCGAACAATCTGCTGCGCAGATTGCTTGATGGTATTGAAACTCCCAGGATTGATCCCACCAAAGGGTGTCGGCCGCTCGATACTGGGTCGCTCGAGCCAATGCAGTCGCTCGATACAGTCGCTTTGCCAAGCGTTGGTCGATCGCGTAGGGTTCGATACCCGTCGATCAAAGGGGTCGCGTTCGCTGAGCATCGCACAGAGCAAGGCTGCTTGTTCGAGGCAACCGTATCGGATCGACTCGATACACAATCGTGCAAGCCTCGGATGGAGCGGAATCTGACTCATCTGCTGCCCTAGCTTCGTGATCGATCCCTCGCGGAGCGCACCTAGGAACTCAAGTAGCCGACCAGCCGCCTCCCAAGCATCTTTGCGCGGAGGTTCAAGCCACGGAAAGTCGTCGCGATCTCCCTCCCCCCAGGCCTGAAGTTGCAGTCTTGCACTGCAAAGGTCAACGCGACGGATCTCAGGTTCGAGAAACGCTAAGCGAGCTCGATCGGAAGCCTCCGACCATAACCGAATGCATAGGCCAGGTGCCACTCGTCCTGCACGACCAGCCCTCTGAATGGCTGATGCTGCTGAAATATTCTCAAGAATCAGTCGATCAAGCCCCACATCAGGTGAAAACCTAAGGACTCTCGCCAAGCCGCTATCGATCACCGTTTGCACACCTGGAATCGTCAGCGAAGTCTCGGCAATGTTCGTCGCAACAATGATGCGGCGGCGAGCTCCAAGCTTGATCGCTTGAGCTTGCTCCTCGATCCTCATCGACCCATACAAAGGTAACACATCGATGCTATCAAGAGACTTGTTTCGCCTGAGCATTTGACAACAGCGTTGGATTTCACCAGCACCGGGAAGAAACAGCAGTAGATCTCCAGATCGACTCTGAGCAACCTGAGTTGTAACTTCGGCTGCATGCTCGACGATGTCTTGATTCACTCCAGCCGGACGGTATTCGATTTTAACCGGATAGCTCTTTGCCGAAATCTGAATCATCGGAGATCCGGGCAAGACATCATCGAACCAGGCTTTATCGAGTGTCGCCGACATGATCAGAATCCTCAGATCCTCCCGAAGCTCGGTCTGCACGCGCCGAAGCATGCCCAAGAGCAAATCTCCATCGATGGATCGCTCGTGAAATTCATCCAGAACAACGATCGCCGTGTCTTGTAGCGTAGGATCTTGCTGGAGCTTGCGAATTAGGATACCTTCGGTGACAACCACAAGCTGGGTTTGCTCTGAGAGCTTTTGTTCAAAGCGTATGGCATAGCCGATTTGCTGACCGACTCGTTGATTCAATTCCTGAGCGATGCGTTCTGCGACCGATCGAGCAGCGATGCGCCGGGGTTGAACGAGATAGATCTTCTGGCCCTCTTGGATGAGATCCCGAAGCGAGGGTGCGACGCGCGTGGTTTTTCCAGTACCGGGTGGAGCCTCGATCGCACTGATCGCATGCTTGCGAACCGTCTGTGCGATTAGGCCTAAATACTCATCAACTGGCAAGGGTTCCATCGACTATCCCTGCCGACGCTTGGGATATCCCCCATTGCCGTTGTCGTTGCTTACCGAAGGCTTGTTCATACGCAGCCGGTGACTCGTCGGTCCAAGAAGATCATCGAGTCGACTCCTGAGCTCTTGCGTGATGTTCACCTTGTGCTTGGTACTGATCATATGAATCAAACTGCCGCTTACTATCTTCACCTCGAACTGAACTTCGCGATCCCCCGGATATCCACGAAGAACCTCCGCGATTCGCTGCACCGTATCTGGCGAATTTTTTTGTTGATCGAACAAAACCGTCAGTCCCGAAGTGAATCGGGTCTCAACTTCCGCGATCGGGATGACCTCATCGACGATGAAGTTGATCTCCTCTTCGCCTCGTTTATCGACCCTTCCGCGGGCTAAAACAATGGCATCTGCAACGATCCAAGGAGCGTAACGCTCGTAGGTGTTTGGCCAAGCGATCGAGCGCGTGATCCCTTCGAGATCCTCAAGATCAAAATTGGCGTACTTCGTCGGTGAATCCGGCTTGGGATTGCGGGTGTGCGCAAGCTTGATCGATGAGATGACCCCACCCATCCAAACCTCCGTTCGATGCGCCAACGATTTGGCAAGGATCGAGTTGGTCGTGCAACAGGTTTTGAAAGTCGATTCGAACTCCGCAAGCGGATGTGAAGAGAGGTAATAGCCTAGAACTTCCTTTTCCTTGGCCAAACGTTCTTTTTCGGGGAATTCGGGAATATTCGGTAGGCTCTCGATATTGCTGTCGGTTTCATCGGCAATCTCTTCGAAGAGACTCAATTGGCCGCTCCGTTTGTCTTTCGCAGCCGATATCCCACCCTGAATGGCTTTATCCAAGACCGCCAAGTGTTGGGCTCGGGAACCGCCCAAGCAGTCCAAAGCACCGGCCATGATTAAGGATTCCAATGAGCTACGACCACATTGGGAGGCATCGACACGGTTGCATAGATCGAAAATGCTCTTGAAGGGTCCCTTGCGTTCCCGCTCCTCGGCCAACGCATCGCCTACCGATTTGCTACATCCTTTGATCGCCGAAAGCCCAAAGAGAATTCTGTCGCCTTCGACGCCGAATTCGCCCCGCGAGGAGTTGATGCTCGGTTGCTCGACAGTAATCCCCATGCGCTGGCAGTCTTCAAGGTGTTCGACCAAAGAGTCTTTGCGCTTGAAATTTCGATTTGGAATATCACCCGTGAGCAATGCAGCCATAAACTCCACTTTGTAGTGGGCCTTGAGATAGGCCGTCTGATAAGCGATCAGCGCATATGCAGTCGAGTGGCTCTTGTTAAAGCCGTAACCAGCAAACTTGAGGATCCGATTCCAAAAATCCTCGGCATCCTTTTTCGCAAGCCCCAGATCGAGAGCCCCTTGGAGGAACTTCTCCTGATTGGCTGCGATAATCGATTCTTTTTTCTTGCTGATGGCTTTGATGCACGTGTAGGCTTTGGCTAGTTCGATTCCGCCCAAACGATTCAAGATCCGCATGACCTGTTCCTGGTAGACCATCACACCGTGGGTCTCTTCGAGGATTTCCTTCAGGACAGGGTGCAGGTAGGTGGCGGATTTCTTTTTCAGTTTGACGGCGATGTATTCATCGACCATCCCCCCTTCGAGCGGGCCGGGACGATACAGTGCGTTGGTAGCGATAATGTCGCGGAAGTGGTCGGGTTTCATCCGCTGGAGCAAGTCTCGAATACCGCCACTTTCGAGCTGAAAGACCCCTTTGGTTTCGCCTCGCCGAAGCAATTCAAAGGTCTTTTCATCCTCCAGTGGGAACTTCATTGGATCGATCCGCAGCCCGCGAGTCTTTTCAATCATCTCGACAGCTTTCGAGAGGATCGTCAAGTTGCGAAGGCCTAGAAAGTCCATCTTCAGAAGCCCGGCTGCTTCGACATCACCCATCGACCACTGGGTGATGATGTCATCTTTGCCGGAGCCCCGCATCAATGGAACGTATTCGGTTAAGGGCTTGTCGGCAATGACCACTGCGGCTGCGTGAGTTCCGATGTTCCTTGCCATGCCTTCGACTCTTTGAGCCAGATCGAGCATCTCTCCGATTTCGGGATTTTGGGCGGCTTTGCGAAGGTCTTCGCTCCCCTCGATGGCTTCTTTGAGCGTCGTTTTTCCGTCTTCGGGGATCATTTCGCTGATTTCCGCGACCCGGTTCAGCGCGATATTGATCGTGCGCCCCACATCCTTGATCGCACCTCGTGCTTTGAGTGTGCCGAAGGTTCCGATCTGAGCGACGTTGTCCTCCCCGTATTTATCTTTGACGTATCGAATGATCTCGCTGCGTCGGTCTTGGCAAAAATCGATATCGATATCAGGTGCTTCGAGTCGGCTCTCATCGAGGAACCGCTCGAAAAGCAAGTCGTACTTGATGGGGCAAACGTGTGACAAGTAGAGTGCATAGCAGACCAGAGCACCCACGCCGCTACCGCGTGCGGTGGCAGGAACTCCGATTTCTCGGGCATGTCGAACGAAGTCCCAAACGATCAGGAAGTAATTGGAGAATCCGAGTTTCTTGATCACACCAAGTTCGCGATCGAGCCGATCGATCACAACTTGCACCAATTCGCCTTGCGGACACATTTCCTGGTTGTCTGCGTAGCGTTCAAGCAAACCTTGGATACACAAGGCCCGTAGGTACTCGTCGGGGCTCGGTTGATCTCTCGGGATCTCAAATGAAGGGAAATTCCGGCTGCCCAGATCGAGTTCTATGTTTACCGAATCGGCGATCTCTTGACTGCGAGCCACCGCGTGCTCGAGGCCTTGGAAACTCTCGTACATCTCCTCGGGTGATCGGAGGTAGAACTGATCGTTGTCCATCCGCATGCGATTCGAGTCGGTGCGAAACTTGCCCGTGCTGATGCACATGAGAACATCCTGCACCAATGCGTCTTGTCGCTCCGGATAATGGGCATCGTTGGTTGCGACCAGAGGCAGTCCCATGCGGTTGGCGATATCGACAGCACCCAAGAGTTGTTCGCGTTGGATTTGCAACCCATTATTCATGATCTCGATGAAGTACCGATCGCCAAAAAGCTTGGAAAACCAAGCCGCGACGTCCTGGGCCTGTTCGACCGATCCGGCCGTATCGGTGCCTCGAAGAATCATTCGCGAAAATTCGCTAGACACGCACCCGCTCAGGCAGATGATCCCCTCGTTGTACTGCTCAAGGATCTCCTTATCGATACGGGGCTTGTAGTAGAAACCTTCGAGCTGGGCACGCGAGGCAAGTCGGATCAGGTTACGAAAACCTACGCGGTCTTTGGCAAGGAGCGTCAAATGATAAGCGGCTTCTTTGGCCGAATCGGCATCGCGCGTGAATCGGCTACCGGGGGCAACATAAGCTTCATAGCCTATGATCGGATTGATTCCGGCAGACTTGGCTTTCTTGTAAAACTCGAGTGCACCGTGAAGGTTGCCGTGATCGGTCAGTGCCAGAGAGTTCATCCCGAGTGCTTTGGCACGCTGGATCAACCGGTCAATCGTACCTGCACCATCGAGAAGGCTGTAGTGGCTGTGGCAGTGCAGGTGGACAAAGGGACGATCGATTGCGTCGGCTACTTGATCCATGTCGAGATCTTCCTTGAGGGTGCCTCCGTGAAGGTTTCCCACCTCTAGAGGCAGGCGCATCGAGAGGCAGGCGCAGATCGATTCGAAAGCTCAACCCGGAAGGTCGAACGGGAAACCTGCGAATCGAAAACTCTAGTTCATCGCGTCAGCTAGAACCAAGACTAGTTAGCAACTTCTTGGGCTTCAAATCCTGCACGTGAAATCGCCTTGAGGGTCGAGTCCAAATCGAGCTTGCCTTTGTATTTGACAAAAACGATCGGATTGTCGATCACATCGGCTTCCTTTTGGGGAGCCAGTTCGATCTCGACGACACCTTTCTGTTTTGCAATCGCCGACTTGACCGATGGGTAGCAACCCGATGGACAGGTCATGCCTTCGACCTTGAAGGAAACCAACTTCGGCTCTGCCGATTCTTCTTGATCCGTCGTGGTGTTGGGTGACGAAGCGCTCGAAGAGGGGATCGATTGATTGCAGGAGGACTCGCAACCAGGAAAAACAAGGACAGATGCATAAAGCGCCAACAAGCAGATCAGCCGAAGTTTTACAGACATGGTTTCGTTGCTCCTAAAAAATTCGGGGAATAGGGCTACATCCAGAGCCCAGGAAAAACCTACCCTGCATTCTAGTTCTTTCCGGCCAACTTGGAAACTGAGGAATGCCTCGGAAAACGTAGCCTACGAAAAGTTTCCGGCTTGGCTATAATCTTGGGATTCGTAAAGATCCTCTTTCGACAGATCAACAGCCTCCTGTAGCCTTGGAGATACCCCAAGGCCCCTTCCAAACCTCGATCAAGGTAAAACGACGCATGCGACGCACGATCTCTAAGAACACTTACTGGTTGACCCTATTGGCATTAACGAGCTTGCCGGTCGGTTTGCAAGCACAGGAAAAGTTCGATGCAACGGCCGTCGCATCGCAGGGGATTTCAAAACTGAAGGTCAAGCCCAAGGATTGGCCACAGTGGGGTGGCTCGGCAGAACGGAACAATGTTCCTGATTCCGGTCCGCTAACAACATCTTTCGATGTCAAAGCCGGCAAGAACATCCGCTGGTCTGCACCGCTTGGATCGGAAACTTACGGCAACCCTGTCGTAGCTAATGGAAAAGCTTACGTCGGCACCAACAATGGATCAGGTTACGTCAAGCGATATCCAGCGACTGTCGACCTCGGATGCTTGATTTGCTTTGACGATTCAACAGGTAAATTTCTGTGGCAACACAGCAGTGAGAAGCTTCCTACGGGGCGAGTCCATGATTGGCCTAATCAGGGCATCTGCTGTGCTCCTCTGATCGATGGTGATCGCCTGTGGTATGTCACCAGCCGCGGCGAAGTGGCTTGTTTGGACACCGAAGGTTTCCTTGATGGTGAAAACGATGGTCCTTTCAAAGAAGAGGCCAATGAAAATCAAGACGAAGCCGATGTGATCTGGAAGCTTGATATGATGTCCAAGCTGGGAGTCTCACAGCATAACATGTGCAGTTGCTCGGTCACCTGCGTGGGCGATCTTCTCTTTGTGAACACCTCCAATGGTGTCGACGACGGACACATCACCGTCCCGGAGGAAAAGGCACCGAGCTTTATCTGCTTGAACCGCTTTACCGGCGAAGTGCTCTGGACGGATAACACTCCGGGCCCAAACATTCTCCACGGCCAATGGTCCTCGCCAGCCTATGGCGTGCTGGGCAATGTCGAACAAGTCATCTTTGGCGGCGGAGACGGATGGCTTTACAGTTTCGACGCTAAGGGGGAAAACGGCAAAGCGAAAATGCTATGGAAGTTCGACTGCAACCCTAAGGATTCGGTCTACAAGCTCAACGGAGCCACCCGCAATCACATCATCGCTACCCCTGTGATTTATGATGGCAACGTCTATGTCGCAGTCGGCGAAGATCCAGAGCACGGCGAAGGTGGTGGTCACCTCTGGTGTATCGATCCAACCAAACGAGGCGATGTCAGCCCAACGTTGGTTTACAACTCCAAGGATCCAACCGTCACGATTGCACCCAAGCGCAAGCAAGCTTTGGTGGCTGCCGAAGGAGATCTAGAGCGAGACAATCCTAACTCGGCTGCCGTTTGGCACTACATCGGTGCGAACCCCAAAGAGTTCGAGCAAACCATGCACCGCACCTGCGGAACCGTTGCCATCAAGAACGACCTGCTAATCATCGCCGACTTTTCCGGCGTCGTGCACTGCTTGGATTCCAAAACCGGGACTGCTCACTGGACGCACGACATGCTTGCCGCATCCTGGGCATCGCCTCTGGTAGCCGACAACAAGATCTACATCGGAGATGAAGACGGCGACATTCTGATTTTCGAACTTTCGCCTGAGAAAAAAGAAATCGCTGAAATCAATGTAGGCTCGGCAGTCTACACAACACCCATCGCAGCAAACGGTAGGATCTACATCGCTAACCGTAACCGATTGTTCTGCATCGAAGAAGGAACTCAATCCGAAGGGGTTAAGTAACTACTGTGGATCAAGATCACCCAGCACCCGTCTCTTCTGAGCCAACTTGGAAACCGCTGTCTGCCAAGCAGCGGCGCGTGCTGGGTACTCTCATGGAGAAATCCAAAACCACTCCGGACGCTTATCCGATGACCTTCACGGGTCTGACGACCGGATGCAATCAAAAGAGCAATCGAGCTCCAATCACCAATTACACCTCCGACCAAGTTGAAACGATCGTCGACGAGCTCCGCTCGATCGGTGCTGTGGCGATCGTTCAAGGAAGCGGGCGGGTCACCAAGGTTCGGCACTATGCTTACAACTGGATGGGACTCGAAAAGGTCGAAGCTGCCGTGATGACCGAATTGCTTTTGCGTGGCGAACAGACTCTCGGAGAACTCCGAACCAGAGCTTCCAGGATGGAGCCGATCCAAGACCTCGATGAGCTTAAACGAATCGTCGACGGATTGATCCGAAAGAAGCTTATGGTGGAACTATCCCCAGCCGGTCGCGGCCAAGTCGTCTCGCATAATCTTTACCCTGAATGGGAACTTGAAGCCGTAACCAAAAGCGTTGCGGCCGGTCTCTCGGGGGCTGGCGTTGCAGGCTCTATAGGCGAACCAGACGACGATTTAGGCAGCCCCCGGAGCGTCGCTGGGCAACAAAGCTATCAACCGAATCGATCGAACGAGGGCGACTCGAGCTTGGCCTCCGAAGTTCAAGCTCTTCGCGAGCAAGTTGCCAAGCTAAGCCATCGGCTGGAAAAGCTCGAAGAGGTCTTCGAAAAAGAGCTGGGAAACAACGGCTGATACCGGTCGCTCGCCTGCCCAAAGTCTTCCACAAGCGTTAGGATTTAACTCTGGATCGAGTGTTTTCTTATAGGGCCTCGGTCTGCCTCTGATCCTAAAGCAACCAATAGATTAGAAGATACCTGGAGACATGATCGGGATGGCCAAGCCAAAAGCGCTTATTGTCAGAGCACCTGGAACCAATTGCGACATCGAGACGGCTTATGCATTCGAATTGGCGGGTGCCGAAGCGGTTCGAGTGCATGTCAATCAATTGATCGACATGCCTGCATTGGCCGAATCGTTTCAGATCTTGTGTTTCCCGGGTGGTTTTAGCTACGGTGACGATATCGCCGCAGGCAGGATCGCAGCGGTTCAATGGCAAACGCGATTGGCAGATGTACTGAGCGTTTTCCAGACCCAAGACAGATTGGTGTTGGGTATCTGCAACGGATTTCAAATCATGATGCGATTGGGGATCTTCTTTGATTCCCACGACAAAACTCCCCCCGCAACGCTGACATGGAACACCCAAGGTCGCTTTGAGACCCGATGGGTGCATTTAAGGCCCGAGTCGAGCCATTGTGTTTTCCTACGAGGGATCGATCGCATCTATCTGCCGATGGCACATGCCGAAGGCCGATTGCTGATTCGTGACGATCAAGCTTGCAAACAGCTACTCGACCGTAAACAGATTGCAGTTCGTTACTGCGACGCCGATGGCCAAACCAGCGACGAGGTCTTGGACTTCCCCGTTAACCCCAACGGAGCGCAGTGGAACATTGCTGGCATCTGTGATCCTTCAGGAAGGATCTTCGGACTCATGCCTCACCCTGAGAGATACCTCGATCCGACCAACCATCCCTCTTGGACACGTCAATCGAGCTTGCCCGAGCACGGTGAAGGGCTCAAGATCTTCAAGAACGCCGTTGAATATTTCGCCTGACGATTTGTATGAGAGTCATTGCATCCTCTGCCGAGACCTACGCCTTTGTCGATCGAATGCGAACAGATGGCAAACGTATCGGTTTGATTCCGACGATGGGCGCGCTGCACGAAGGGCATTTGTCCTTGGTGCGATTGGCCAAAAAGAACTGCGATGTGGCGATTGCAACGATCTTCGTCAATCCAACCCAGTTTGGGCCAAACGAAGACTTTCAAAAGTATCCTAGAACCCTCGAGCAAGACCTCGATGCGCTCCGAAATTGCGGTTGCGATCTAGTCTTTACTCCGACAAACGATCAGATGTATCCCGCAGGGCACTCGACCTATGTCGAGCCCCCGAATGTCGCATCCAATTGGGAAGGCAAAATCCGCCCTGGTCATTTCCGCGGGGTGACGACGATCGTCCTGAAGCTGTTCCAAATCATACCTGCCCACGTGGGATACTTTGGGCGGAAAGACTATCAGCAAGTTGCTGTGATTCGAGCTATGGTCAGGGATTTGAACTTGCCGATCGTTATCGAAGCTTGCGAGACGATCCGGGAACCCGATGGTCTAGCGATGAGCAGTCGAAACCGCTACCTTTCGGCAGAGGATCGCAGGCGAGCTCTCGGACTCTCGAGGGCTTTAGGGTCAGCTCAAAGGCTGATCGAAAATGGATGCACCAGTGGTTCACAGATAGAGCAATGCATGCGCGACGCATTATTGGCTGCACCTGTCGATTCGATCGACTATGCAGCGATCGTCCATCCAGAGACCCTCGAACCGGTCGAATCGATTCTCAGCCCGGTCGTCGGAATGATCGCAGCGAGGGTTGGTACAACGCGTTTGATCGACAATGCAACATTCACTCTAGGCTAGCCGGGAAACCATCCGATGCGGCAAACTCTTTTCTATCTTCCGCACCAAATCGGCCCGCTCCCATTGTTCGGAATCCTCAGTTGGTCGATGCTCGGACTGGTTCTCTATTTTGGGATCACCCTATTTCACAGCCTCCAACAAAAGGGCAAAGCAAACGAGAGCAAACTATCCCTCTTTGATGGTCTGTTCAATTGGGTTATCGGTATAGCTGTATTAGGTTTTGTCTTACCGGCAATTGAGACCAAAGTCGCTCCTGGAACAGCCGATCAAATTGTCGTCGGCCTACCGGTTCGTGGCTACGGTTTGATGATGATGATCGGAGTCTTAGCCGCCGTTGGAATCTCCTATCGTCGGGTATTGCAATTGGGAGTACCCAAAGAATCCTTCATCGGATTGGTCTTGTGGACCGTCATTGGAGGATTGTTAGGTGCTCGACTCTTTTACATCGTGCAAAAGTGGAGTGAACTCGACGGGGAGACCATCGTCCAGAAGCTATGGACGGCGCTTCAGTTTACCGAGGGAGGGCTGGTCGTTTATGGAGCGATCCTCGGTGGGATCGCCGGGATATTGGGCTGGACCATTTTGCAGAAGGTCGCTCCGTTTTCGTTGCTCGATGCGATTGTTCCAGCCTTCTTTATCGGACTTGCCTTTGGACGCATCGGTTGTTTGTTCAACGGCTGTTGCTACGGTGGGATTGTCGAAACAGGGTTGCCATCCATCGAGTTCCCTCGCGGTGCTCCAGCCTACATGGATCAATTTTCCTCCGGCCGGTTACTTGGAATCCATACCAAAAAGTCTAGTGGCCCATCAACGTCGATCGAATCTGTCGATCCAGGTAGCTGGGCCAATGCCAATGGGATCAAGCCTGGCCAGGTTCTCGAGCCGATCCAAATTGGAATCGTGCCCCAGCAAGCAGACGAGCAAGCCCGCGCGCTGCGAAGGCATGCACCACCGGAGCTCGAAGGATTGGTACGAACCGACGAGAAACGCGTTTTGGTTCGGGAACTACCGAGCACGAGCCTACCGGTTCATCCTTCGCAAATCTATGCCTCGATCACCGGTTTTCTGTTGTGTTTTTGGAGCCTTAACATTCCGCGATGGATCCAACGTCCAGGCTTGGTTTTCGGTTCAGGATGGCTCATCTATGGGATCCTAAGGTTCCTCGAAGAGATTGTCCGGGTCGACGAAGGAGGCCAATTCGGGACCGATTTAAGTATCGCTCAATGGGTTAGCATGATCGGAATCGTCTTTGGTGCAATCCTGACGGTATACTCCCTAATGCGACAACAAACGAACACCACTGGCTCTGTGGCCTAATCGGCTTACCGGCAACTGCTGTATTGGAACCCACCATGCACGTCCTGACGAAATTGTCTTCTCTCAAAACACCCGAGCTCTTTGCCAAGCATGTTGAGTCACTCGGGGTCGAGATCCCACTTGAGGCCCAAGTTCACCAGCCTAGTGGCAGCCCACTGATGGAATCGCTAAAGTGGAAAGATCGCAGGATTGGTAATAGGATCGCGGTTCAACCCATGGAAGGCTGGGATGGGACAACCCAAGGTGGAATCACCGAACCTATGATTCGTCGCTGGAAACGGTTCGGTGAGTCGGGGGCAAAACTGATCTGGGGTGGCGAAGCCATGGCCGTACGGCCCGATGGTCGAGCCAACCCCAACCAATTGATTCTCAGCGAAGCCAACGGCGAGCAAATTAAGCACTTGATTAGCGGGCTTCGGCAGTCCCACCGCGAGCACTGGGGTAATGACCAAGACATGATCGTCGGATGCCAGTTGACCCATTCGGGACGATTTTGCCGGCCAAACGATCACCACCGCTGGGAGCCTCGTGTAGCCCACCGCCACCCGCTGCTCGATAGCAAATTCGGAGTAAGCGACAGCAGTTTACTGAGCGAATCGGAGATCTGGGATTTGATCGAGGCTTACGTTCTGGCCGCTAAGTTAGCCTTTCGCATCGGAGCCGACTTTGTCGATATCAAATGTTGCCATGGTTATTTGCTCCATGAATTCTTATCGGCGCGAACCAGGCAAGACGCCTTCGGCGGCACTCTAGAGAATCGCGCTCGTATCGTCATCGAGATCGTTCGCCGAATACGCCAAGCTGTACCTGACCTGGGGATCGGCATCCGATTGAGCGCATTTGATTCGATTCCCCATGAGCCGAATCCCGAGACAGCAGTCGATGGAAAACTAGGCCAAGGTCGTCCTCGGGTGTATGATCACCTGTTACCTTATCAATGGGGATTCGGAATGAACATCGAGCACCCCACACAGGTCGATCTTACTGAGCCTTTGCAGTTGATTCGTTGGGTGCACTCAGAAGGAGTCGACTTGCTCAATGTCACCGGAGGAAGCCCTTATTACACGCCCCATATGCTTCGTCCAGCGGCATTTCCCCCTTCGGACGGCTATCAACCCCACGAGGATCCATTGCTGTCGGTAGCCAAGCATTTTCAAGTGACGCGGCAGATCAAGTCCCAGAATCCTGGAATGATCGTGATCGGCTCGGGCTATTCCTATTTGCAGGAGTATCTTGCTGCTTCGGCTCTTCACAATGTACGAGCTGGTTGGACCGACATGGTTGGCCTGGGACGAACCGTCTTGTCGTACCCTAAGGTGCTTACCGATGCGGTCTTGCATGGAACCTCGCATCGCAAGCTCATATGTCGGACGTTTTCGGACTGCACCACCGCACCGCGTAACGGCTTACCCTCGGGTTGCTATCCATTGGACGACTACTACAAAGGAACGGAAACAGCCGAAGCGGTTAAGAAAATCAAAAGCACTTTCTAGTGAGATCTGTCTGATCTGTCTGATCTGTCTGATCCGTCTGATCCGTCCGATCAGGCAAATAGGGCATCGATCGCTCGGCCTTCTTCGAGCAAATGGTAAGGTCGCCCTTGCGTGTCGGTCGCTTGCAAATCACCGATTCCGACCGCTTTATAGACGGTTTTGGCGATATCGGCGGGGGTGACTGGATTCTCCGCAGGGTACTCCGCGTATCGATCCGTAGTGCCATAGGTTTGACCACCACGGATCCCACCACCGGCCAGAAGAACACTTTGGCAGTGGGTCCAGTGATCTCGACCTGCTCCGCTTGTACCGCCCGAGCGTGGATCTCCGATCTTGGGCTTGCGTCCCATTTCGCTCGTCACCATAACCAACGTCTGATCCAATAGCCCCCGTTGCTGCAGATCGATCAAAAGTCCAGAGAAAGCTTGATCGAACTCCGGAAGAAGGTGTTTCTTAAGGCACTCGAAATTATTGCCGTGGGTATCCCAAGCTCCCTCGCTTTTGCAAGCGTCAGCGATGGCTTCGTTTTCCCGCCAAAATACCGTGATGAAGGGGACTTGTGCCTCGACCAAGCGTCTTGCCAAGAGCAAGCTCATGGCATTGACGCTCGTGCCATAAAGCTTTCTGGTCGATTCGCTTTCGGTCGAAAGATCGAAAGCTTGGGTTGCCTGCGAGGACAGAAGCAAATTGAGCGTGCGGTCTTGATGTTTCTTCCAGTTCGCTTCATCGGCAGCCCGATCTAGGTCTCGACGGGCTTGGTTGAATCGACCCAGGAGCTCTTTGCGCGATTGGAGTTGCGCTGCCGAAGTACCGCCAGCGAGGGTCAGCGAGGGTGCTTGGAACTGCAAAGGCTTATCGAGCGAGCCATCGACAAACAGCGGGTCGAATTCGACACCGAGTCGAGCCGCGAATTGGCCTGGGCGTGTGTAAGGGGCTTTGCTCGGTTTATGGGGGAGCGTGATGGTATTGGGAAGCGAAGAGCGAGAGGGAGTTTTCTTGGCCACCACACACGCCATCGAAGGCCAATCGTCGGCATAGGGACGCCGATCGTTACCGAGCGAGAGGAAGGTTGGGTCTGGCACATGGCCGGTGAGGTTGTAGTAGTACCCAGCGTGATGATCGTTGGTACTGACCGAAGCACCCACGGAGCGAACGATTGCTAGCTGGTGGGCTTGCTGAGCCAACTTTGGTAAATGTTCGCAGAGTCGAATGTCCGGGGCTGAGGTGGGGATCGATTCAAAGGGGCCACGGTATTCCAAAGGAGCATCGGGCTTCATGTCCCAAGTATCGATATGACTTGAGCCACCGCACAGGAAGAACAAGATAACGGATTTGGCCTGACCGCTTTGGGGGTTCGTTGTCGTTGCGGCAGCGTCTGCAAGCCTTGGGATTCCCCAAGGTAATCCGGCAACAAGACCGCCGGAGGCGACTAAGAAATTGCGTCGATCGAGTGATTGAAATCGGTACATAGCCGGCAAGGGCAGGGGAGGGGATTGAGGAGTTGATTAAGTATACACCAATTCTCTCAACAGGGCTCTTCAGGAGTTATTGTGGCTGAGAATTTGTGCCCCGGGTCCTATTCGTACTCGTCGTATTCGTGCTCAATGAAATGGTACTCGTACTCGAAGGGACGGATTTAAGACTTAAGGAGCACCGGTTTGACCTAATGCTCGGAGCAGATCCTGATCTCCCATCAAACTGGAATTCGGTGGACAGATCCGCAATAAAACCACTCCGTCTACCCCGGGCAATGGCATCGAGCGAAACAAGGACTTGCCATCAAAACCCCTGGGAACCACACCCCGGATCGACTCTCGCATATCCTCTAAACTCACCCCTCGATCCGTCCGGACGGCAACCAACCTAACCATTGCGCGACGCTGTGCCTCGGTCGTCAACATCCATGTCTTACTGTCCAAGGGTACCAACTCTAACGAATGATCCTCCAGAAACCGATTCGAGACCTCAAGCATCGTTCGACCTCGCAATACAGACAATGCCAATCGGTTTGGATGCAATCCATGCGACCACACTGATGGCCAATCCATAAGCAACTCGACCTGACTGGATTGAGCCGCCCTGGCCATAATGTCCACGATCGGTCGCTCCTCATAGAGGATCTCCTCTTTCCCAAGCTTGCTCTGACTCTTACGGTACAAACTCACCCAAGCCTCAGGACGATTGAAGTCAAAGACACTCGTGGCCCCCTGGGCAAGAGTTCCCGCAGTACCTAATCGCTCTCGGATCGAAGCCAATGCAGCGAGAACCTGAGCCTGCTGATAAGCATTCGTGTCAGCCCCCCAGAGCAACTTACCATCCTTGTACTCGCATCCATCCACTTGCAACATATCCAATACCAGCTTCAAAATCGCTTGGTCTTGTCCCTCCGGTAGCCCTTTGGACATCGGCCCAAGTTCCGTGCTACCGTCAGCCTTAAGCTTCGTGGATAACTTTTCCGCCGTGGGTCTCAAATAAACAAACCCCTTTGAATCGATATCTACCTCGGCCCCAATCTTGGTTTTGAACTCTTCTAGAATCCCACCGACGGTCGACCCTTCAGACTCAAATGCATAAGGCTGATCGAGAGGTATTTCCGACAAATTGAACAAGAACCAATCCAACGAGATTGCATGCCCGGAAACCCGATTGAGCCACTGAACGAAACGTGGCAGACTCATCGGCTTGGTCCTGATCCGCCCTAGCTTGCGTTCAGCTCGCTCACTCCAACTGGGCAATGCCATCGGTTGCGGGTAGTATTCTTGCGAAAATATAACGTCTGCATTTTCGATCGAAATCTCTTGATCGATCGTTTTGTCTCCAACTTTACCTAAGTCGCTCCAACCTGGCTGACTGGAACGATCAAAGACGGGCAAAAAGTCTTTGAAGATCGAAGGTAGATTCTCATCGGTCGTTGAATCCGCTCCCTGATCGGTCGTTTCGGAGGGCTTATTCTCCACCGCATCCTTCACGGTCGTGTTTTGCGATTGTTCTTTTGCATTGGATCCTTGGTCCATCTTCACAGGTTGCTCGTTGGCCGGATCAACTGCTGCCGCTTGGGTATTCTCAGGCGGCACTCCTAGTGGATCGGCGACCGGGGCGACTTGGCCGACCTGACCATCGGATTCCGCACCTGCCATCAAATCGACCGGTTTGTTGAGACCGGCTGGATCGGCTGGTTTGACCGGGTTGACGGGATCGACCGGGTCGATTGGGTTGACAGGATTGGCTTGGACAACAGGATCGACTTGTTGCTTATCGCGATTCGGCTTACCAATAAGATTTAAAAAGCCTATGAAGGCCAAACCTGCGAGCAAGCAACCTGAAAGCCCCACGACAAACAACGTCAAAAGCTGCCGACGCGCTTTTGCTTGAGGGCTTTGCCAAGTTGCCGGAGTCGTGGCTTGGCCCGCCGAAGCGGGATCCAAAGGTTGAATTGCAAAAGGCTCGTTGTCTTTACGACGTACAGCCCCAGATTCCTGATCGAGTTCGCGAAAGAAACCTTCCTCGCCAGCATCGCTTGAGGGGGAGGCCTGGGATGCCAAGGCTGCCTCCAAGTCTTCTAGATTCCAATCGCCGGGATCCGCTTTGGTGATCGCCTCTGAGTTGACGGTCGAAGCCGGACGACGGGAGGGCTGAGGAGCCGAGGATTTCTTTTTCGAATCAGCACCCGAAGGCGCATCTGTTGTTCCCACGGTGCCTGGATTCCAAGCGACCTCGCCAGGCCTAACGACATGGATCGCGTTTTTGCATTTAGGGCAAGGCACAGTCCGTCCAACCAATTCTGGTTGACGCACCACCAATTTCGTGGAACATGCTGGACAGATGATGCGAAAAGGATCCACTTAAAAATCGTCCTTGGTCGATAAACTTGTTCGCGAACTAGACTCAAACATTGTAGATGTTTCGGTTTGTCTAAGGCAAATGGATCCAAGGAAAACCCTTAAAAGAATGAAATCTGAGCCGAATTCGAATTTGATAAGCCTCGATCTTCTGGTCGTCGGTGGTGGACTGGCCGGCTCAGCGATGGTCTGGCAAGCGGTTCGCAGAGGGCTGAAGGTGGCTCTGGTCGATCAAATAAAACCCGAAAGTTCTTCAAGAGTCGCCGCCGGCTTAGTCACCCCTATCACCGGTAGCCGACTTGCGTTGTCTTGGAGATTCGAGGAGTTTTACCGTGAAGCCGACTCGCTATATCGTTTTGTTCAGAACCAACAATGCAGTACTTTTTGGTCTGTCTCGCCTGCCTTAAGAATCTTTTCGAGCGAACAGGAGCGCAAATTGTTCGAGGAACGCTGGGCTCGACCCGAGTACCTAACTCCCAACGATGACCTGCATGTCCGAGTCCTTACCGCCGATGAGCTTACAAATTTCCGTGCCCCCCACGGTGGTTTTCTGATGTCGCCTGCAGCTCGGCTCAGCACCCAACCTTATATCGATTCCACTCGACGGATGCTAGATGCCGAGGGATTGCTGTTTGATTGCCTGATCGACCTGCAAAGGGACATGATCCCAAATGCGGATGCTTTTGAATTCCCTTCGCTGAAAGTTCAATCGCGTTATGTCTGTTTGGCCCAAGGTATCGAAGCGCGCTCGAACCCTTGGTTCGATACACTGCCGTTGCACCCGGCCCGAGGTGACATCTTGCGGGTTGCGGCAAATGCAGCGCAAGTCGAACAAGTCGTGCATGGCGATGGCTGGTTGGTTCCCTTAAGCAACTGCGAATTCCTCGTGGGAGCAACCTACGCGAGGGACGCACAAGCTTGCCTGATCGAATCCTCAAGCGGTTTCGAGGCCCGCGCGGAGCTTCTTCGACGATGGAATAGTTTCTTCAACGCGCCAGCACCCCCGATCGAGTTGGTCAGTCAACGGGCTGCGATTCGGCCAGCCAGTTACGATCGACATCCGCTGGTTGGCTCCCACCCAAAATATCCAAAGTTATGTTGCTTGAATGGTTTGGGCTCGAAAGGAAGCTTAATGGCTCCTAGACTTGCAAACCAACTGCTCGACTTTTTGCAGCTTGGCACCCCTATTGATCAAACGTTGGATTGGACTCGTAGAGAACCTAAGAGAACCTGATGAACTCCTTTGGCTGGACAGACACCCACGCTCACCTTGCAGACTCGGATCTCATTGACAAGCTTCCGAATGTTCTAGCTAATTCGATCGCGCATGACGTGCACCGTATTCTATGCGTCGCAGTTGATGCAGACTCTCTCGATGGCATCGATGCGATCCATCGTCAATGCGAGCAGATCGCTCCGGACAAGCCTAAACTTTGGAGCAGCGTCGGAATCCATCCGAATTACGCACAGAATGAGAAGCCCGGAGACTGGGAAAAAATAGTTGCCAAATCGAATGACGCTTGCGTCTGCGCGTTGGGGGAAACCGGACTGGACAAGTACTGGGATGATTGTCCGTTTGACATCCAGCGATCGAACTTCGGTCGGCATTGGGCGTTGAGTCGCCAAACCGGATTGCCCGTGATCGTTCACTCTCGCGATTGTGATCGCGAGATGCTTGACTCTCTACGCCAGGAATATCGCAATGGCCCGCTATTAGGTGTGATGCACTCATTTTGCAGCAGCTATGAAATGGCAATGGAGTGCATCGACATGGGGCTCTATATCAGTTTCTCCGGCATGCTGACTTACAAGAAAAACGATGGGCTCCGTCAGATCGCCGCTCGATTGCCGATCGATCGTTTGATGGTAGAAACCGATGCACCTTATCTGAGCCCCGAACCCAAGCGTGGGTCGAGGCCCAACGAACCAGCCTACGTCTCCTACACCGGACGTGTGCTAGCTGAATTGCACAGTGAAACAGAATCCGAGATGGCTCGGGTCACAACCGAGAATGCAATGCGATTGTTCCTGCGCATGCGATAAGACAAAAATTTCCGGAGGAGTTCGTCGTGAAATTATTGGATCGAAGATTTCAAAGCTTATTGGCTTGTGCTTTTCTCGCTTGCTATGTACCGATCGGCAGTTCGCTCGGACAGGATGTGTTTGCGATGCCTGATGGGCACAAGAGCCTGGAACTTCTCTTGGTCGGTGATGAGGGGAACCGAGCCGATACCAACGGCTACGGATCGGTCGGCTATCGATATCGCATCAGCAAATACGAAATAACCACAGCCCAATGGGTCGCATTCCTGAATCACAAAGGTAAGTCTGAGAACGACGGGGGGTTGTGGAGCAACGACATGGATAAAGAGCTCTCGGGTGAAGGCCCTCGATGCGAAATCAAGCGATCGGGCCAACCGGGAAGTTTCCAATACCGTGTTTCCGAGCAATATGCCGATCGTCCGGTAAACCACGTTAGTTTCCTTGATGCCTGTCGTTTCTGCAACTGGTTGCACAATGGCCAAGGAGACGGAGACACAGAGACAGGGGCTTACACACTTCATGGCTATTGGGGCACGGATGGCCGACGTATTCGCCGTAACCCAGGAGCCAGATACTTTGTTCCCACCGAGGACGAGTGGTACAAGGCAGCTTATTTCGACCCGGCCAAGCCAGGTGGTGCTGGATATTGGAAGTATCCTACAAGAAGCGATGAAAAACTCAATCGAGACCCTCAATCGAGCAATGCCGCAAATTTCTTTCTCGATGAATTCCTCGATCCCGAATGCTACTTTCTAAAAATCGGAACTTTCGCTAAAGCAGTTAGTCCATACGGAACGCTCGATCAAGCCGGAAACGTCTATGAGTGGACCGAGGATCTCAAGGCTCCTTTCCTGCGGACACTACGCGGCGGGGCTTACGATAGCGAGGATGCCGGTATCCATCTCCCAGTTCGCAACTCGGTTTATTCGTCAATCTCAGATGTACCTGACGTGGGGATCCGCATCGCGGCTTCGGAAACCGATGCCGGTTTTACGCAAATCGCGAAGCCTGCCGAGAACGCATCAAGCCCTATCTCGGATTTCCCAAGGAGACCTTGGATAGATCCCCTCACCGGAAAACCGTTTTTTCCGTTGGCATGGTTTAGTTACGCGAGTGATCAGAACGATCTCGACGAATTGGCCGAGCAGGGAGCAAACATGGTTTTATTTATCAATGCTCCGGGGGACGTCGACACCGAGCAAATGGCCACCGACAATGCGATCGCCATGCGAAAGTATCTTGACCATGCTCAATCACGTGGAATTCGTGTCTTAATTCAAATCGGCAGCTGGCACTCCGCCCACATCCGAGGGGATCAAGTCGAGATCGATCGACAAAGACGTTGGATCGAAGCGATCGTGGATCATCCGGCTCTCTTCGGATATCAGTTGTACGATGAACCTGAGTATCGAGCTGGATTCGGCTTGGGAGTTACGACCCGTAAGCAACTGCAAGAGTTCGCCGATGGGCTGAACAAAACCAAGGAGTGGATCCGCCGATGGGACAAGAACCCCAATCGCATGGTCTCGGTCGTTTTCAATTTAGTCCCACTTTCGAGTTGGACCGAGTATTTACCCATCGTTGATTCATTCCAAGTCGACCGATATCCGCTGGACAAAGACCAAGCTTATTTTGGGCATCGCGGGGATTGGGGACCTTTGATAATGGCTTGGTCGATGCATCATGGTGCCCAAGCGATGCACGAACACCCTCATCTGAGGAACCCTTCTCCTTGCATGCAGGGAGTTGGCTCTGAACATACCGAAGGAGGGATGGTTGGTGTCTGGAGGAATCCACTCTACGATGAATCGCGATACATGGCATATTCCTCCTTGACGGTAGGTTCCTGGGGGGTGTTTCATTGGATACGTCAATTCGGCCGTCCAAACAATCCGGAGATTGCAAAGAATGTTGGTCGCATGTACCGCGAACTGCGGGAACTCATACCCGCTTTGGAAGCCAGTTACCAGAAACCTCCGTTTGAGGTCATCCACAACCACCAACAGATCACACGCGAGTTTTTAACTGACTCGATCACAGACATTACCACGCTAGGCCTCGAAGACTCCGATCGATATTACTTGATCGTCTGCAACAACAGCAAAACCTTCAGCGATGTCAAGTTGCGGCTCACTGGACTGCAACTAAAGGGGACCGATTCGCGGCAAATCGAGGTTCTCAACGAAGGATGGTCTAGAAATCTGAGCTACTCCGAAGATGACCACCAATGGCATATAGATCCCCATACGATGTGCTTTGGGGACGTCAACGTCTGGGTGATCCCAAAGGATCACCGGACGCCTTGATAGCCAAAGTTGCTGATTCTATCTTTGACCGACACTTTATTTCGCTAGGTTCAAGATTGCATACGTGCCGCTCTTACCGGCCACCGCGATATCGATTCGACCATCGCCATTGAGATCACCGGTAGCGATTTGCAAGCCGACACCGACGTGCCCTCGTTCGATCGTCGAGCGAGTGAACTTGCCATCCACGTAAGAGTAGGCTTGCAGTTCCGGCATATCTTTTCCACCCGGGTCTCCACCATTGTGGGCAAAGTAGCGTTTGCCTGTGATGATCTCTGCCTTGCCGTCTCCATCGAGATCGGCCATCGCGATTGCGTGAGGTTGCGAAAAGCTGTTATCGATAAGTTTTCGATCGAACTCGATAGCACCCTCAGCGGTCTTACCGGTTTGTCGCCACCAATACAGACCGTAGTCGTGACCTTGCCCGACGATGACATCGTTCTTTCCATCTTTGTCCAGATCAACGACGATCATCGGGATGCTCCCTTGGATGTTCCAATTGGCGTGGAATTTCCACTCGCTCTCCCAAGGTTTTTCGGGTTGTTCGTACCAACCGTGTCCGACCAAGACATCATCGCGTCCATCACCGTTGATGTCACCGACTCCCATTCCGTGCTGGTTTCCCGATTTGCCGATCACTTTCTGCTCGAGCGAATAGCTGGCTTGCTTGCCATCTCGGTTTCCATTGTCGACCAAGCGCCAAATGGTCAGTGGATTTTTGGCATTCCAACTATTGACGACCCAATCGGGGATACCATCCCTATCGATATCATGCATCAATTGGGCTTCGTTTTCGGAAGCTTTGGTATCGACCCACAGATTTCGTTTCCAAGTATGTCCGAGCCGAAGTCCTTCTTCGCCGGGGTTCTCGTACCAAGCGATTTCGGTGGGGACAAAGGAACCTGCGATCACGTCGATTTTTCCGTCGCGGTTAACATCGAAGGGGAAATCACCGTTGCTTTGGATGTACCCATTCCAGTCATCGATGTTTCTCAGAGGTCGCGAAACGAACGAAGGGCTCGAATACCAGTGACGGCCTGCGATGATATCGAGCTTGGAGTCTCCGTTAACGTCGGCGATCGCACACCCTTCGTTTGCATCAAGCGTCAGTGGCTCGATCTCCCATCGGATCGCCAACGGCTT
>Ga0208358_1000145_pt1 | contig 25317 bp, 29 predicted proteins | sample LakMenEpi10Aug09_FD_150685 | JGI IMG/M metagenome (GOLD analysis project Ga0208358, IMG submission 150685) | Freshwater microbial communities from Lake Mendota, WI - 10AUG2009 deep hole epilimnion (SPAdes) | ecosystem: Environmental > Aquatic > Freshwater > Lake > Epilimnion/Euphotic zone ... | reverse complement strand
CGCCATTTTTGTGGCGCTACCCGATCTTGGAATCGGCCGCAGCGTTGTGGCGCATGCATTTGCAGGGCCTGCCAATAGGCATCGTGTCCAATGCCAGTGGGCAAGTGGAAGCCACGCTTGCCAACCAGTGCATCTGCCAAGTTGGCAATGGCGCAGGGGTGCCGGTGCTGATCGTTACCGACTCGCACGTCATCGGCACTGCCAAACCCCATGCAGGTATTTTTCGTGATGCACTAGCACTGATGAATGGCAAAGGCATTGGCACCGACCGCATTGCATACATCGGCGACTCGTACGTCAACGATGTGCAGGGCGCACGCAACGCAGGCATTCACCCAATCTTGTTAGACCCGTACAACGATCATGAAGGCGATGATTGCGAGCGCATCGGCTCGCTTCACGACCTGCTTGCGTTTATTTAGCTGCGTCTTCTACAAGTCGGCGAGCAATTACCTTCAAGCACAGTGTTTCGTCAACACCTTCAAAGATTGACAACACGCGGGCATCCACGAACAAACGGCTGATGGTGTATTCCTCGGCGTAACCAAAACCACCATGAATTTGCATCGACTCGCGAGTTACCCATTCGGCTGCTTTGCAAACGTAGGCCTTGACCATGCTTGCTTCCATTTGGCCCTTGCCTTGGCCCATTAACTTGGCAACCGCATAACTGAATTGGCGCGAGGCTTGGATGACGGCGGCCATGCGGCCAAGTTTGACTTGCGTCAGTTGATATTCGCTGATGTTGCTGCCGAACACTTTGCGGTTATTGGAGTAGTCGACTGCCAGTTCATATGCGGCTTGCATCAAACCAACCGCACGTGCAGCGGTTTGCAAACGGCCGTTTTCGAAACCGCTCATTTGGTAATAGAAACCTTTTCCGAGGCCCGCTTCTTCACCGATGAGGTGATCGGCTGGAACCCACCAGTTTTCAATCGCAATTTCGTACGAGTGCATGCCGCGGTAGCCAATGGTGTCGATTGGTCGGCCTTCCATTTTTCCGCCATCTGGCTGGTTGAACATGAAGCCATGCGCTTCACCTTGTGGCTTAGGCACGATCAGCACGCTTAGGCCGCGGTGTTGCTTGGTGCGATCCGAGTCGGTGCGGGCAAGCAACATCAACACGTTTGCGCGTGCGCCAAATGTGCACCACGTCTTCACGCCATTAATCAGATAGCCGTCTTTTCCTTCAGCATTCTTTGCAGCAACCGCGGTTGTCTTGATGCTTGCGACATCGCTTCCGTAGTCCGGTTCGGTAACGGCAACTGCAGCCATCACTTCGGCCGTTGCTAATTTCGGCAACCAATATTGTTTCTGTGCTTCGGTGCCGCCGTTGACTAATGCGCGAGTGAGAATTTCGGGGCGAGTGATGAGCGAGCCGCCAATGCCCAACGATGCGCGAGACAATTCTTCGGTGGCAATGCAGTTGGCCATGTATTCGCCTTCGCCGCCTTCGTTGAAGCCGCCGTATTCGGCTGGCACCGACAAACCAAATGCGCCAAGCTCGGCAAGGCCAGCAATGATTTCTTCCGGAACGTCTGCGTTGTGACGGTGCACGTGTTCTGCGCGCGGCGCAATCTCTTTTGTTGCATAACTGCGAAACGTGTCTTGCACCATTTCAAACTCACCCTCAAGGTGGCGTGGCCCGGGTGTTGTTGCCAACGAGCCAACAAAATCTGGTTGGCGGTAGGAGGCCATGAATTGATGCGTTGACGACAATGCATTTGCTGCGACGCCCCACATTGTCTCTCGGCCCAGCAATCGTGACGAGACTTCAAACAACATGTCTGCAACAAATGCGCACGTAAGTTTTGCTTCCACTTCGCCGTGCTTGCCGTAGTCCAACATTGCTGCAGCTGTCTCGACGGCAGCTGCGCTATGTGCCAAGTCGTATGCCAAGACTTGGTGTTTGTCAGGCCCGCCACCTGCGGCCAACGTTTTTACACCTTGTGCAACAACATCTCGGGCGCTGTCAACTACTTGTGCGGCAAGGGCAAGATCTGCTGTTGGGGTGCTCATTCCAGTAAACGCTAGTAACGCAAGAGGCCCAAGAACTAACCCAGCCGCCTCAACTTGCCTACGATTTAGGGCATGGCGATGATGAGCGGGTTGAGATCGACCCTGGTCACGCTGAAGTGGGTGCTTTTCGCAGCGGTTGTGTACTTCTTTGTCCTCCCGCTCATCCCTGGTTTCCGCAATGCGCTGTCGGAGTTAACCCAAGTACAACCCCCGCTGCTGGCTTTGGGGTTGGGCCTCGAGTTCGCGGCGCTGTTTGCCTATTCCATGCTGACGCATGCCGCACTGGGGGATCACCGCAAGTCGGTTTCCATCTGGCGACTGTTTCGCATTCAGTTGAGCACCAAAACCGTCGGCAACATTTTGCCCGGAGGAAGCGCAGCAAGCAGCGCGCTTGGATACCGCATGCTCACGTTGTCGGGTGTGTCTGGCCCCGATGCGGGCTTTGCACTTGCAACTGCCGGCCTTGGTTCGGCAGTGGTGTTGAATCTCATTTTGTGGGTTGGTTTGATCGCGTCTATTCCCGGCCGCGGTGTAAACGCCGCATACGGTTCGGCCGCTTTGGTCGGTGTCATTGTGATGCTCGTTGCAGCAGGCCTGGTGTTTGGTGTCATTGATGGGCAGGGTAGAGCAGAACGCGCATTGCGCTTCATCGCCCGCAAGTTCCGCATGAACGAAGATCGCGCTGCACAAACACTTCAACACTTGGGCAACCGACTGCAGGGCCTCGCAGCCGAACCAAAGTTGTTGTTCCGCGTACTTGGATGGGCCGCGCTGAACTGGCTGCTCGATGCGGCAGCGCTGTGGGTGTTCCTGCGTGCGTTCGGTGGCAATGTCAGCCTGGATTTGTTGATCGTTGCGTTTGGGCTTGCCAACATCATGGCTGTCGTGCCAATTACTCCTGGCGGCCTTGGCATTGTTGAAGGTATATACATTCCAACATTGGTTGGCTTTGGATTAACAAGTAACGCCGCAACAGTTGGCGTGCTTACGTACCGAATTGCGCAGTATTGGTTGCCAATTTTTGTTGGTGGGCTCACGTATCTTTCGCTGCGTGTCGGCCCTTTTGCCATCGAACGCAGATCCAAACTGCAACCGCTTACTCGCATTGCGCGAGACGCAACCGAGCACCCAACCAGTCGTTACGAGTTCCTCGAGCACTATGCCCCGCGCGACCGAACAGGACAGTTTCCATTGCCGGACTTCAAGGGCATGTACAACACCGACGACGACACCCCGACTGGGCAATAGCACCAAGAAAGTGTGTAGCGTAATTTGACATGACCGTTCACGAACGCCCCTTTGGCCGAGCCCTCGAAGATTTTGTAGTTGGCGACGTATATCGCCACTGGCCAGGCAAGACCATCACTGAGGCCGACGATCATTTGTTTTGCATGATCACGATGAATCATCACCCGTTGCACACCAACGATTGGTTTGCATCGCAAAGCGTGCAGGGCCGCAACGTAGTTGTGGGCAACCTGGTGTATTCGTTGGTTCTTGGCATGAGTGTGCCAGACGTGAGCGGCGCAGCAATTGCCAACCTTGAAGTGGAAACACTGCAGCACAAGTTTCCAACGTTTCACGGCGACACCATCCACGCCGAAACGCGTGTGCTGGATGTTCAAGAGTCGAAGTCCAAAAATGATCGCGGCGTAGTACTGGTTGAGACAAAGGGCTTTAACCAAGACGGCAAGGAAGTGTGCTACTTCCGTCGTCGCGTAATGGTGTGGAAGCGTTCGGCAATGCCAAACCGCGCACGCCCCTACGACGGTCACGACGTCTGGAGCGATTGACCCCAATCGTCGACCCACTGTTGCAGTGGGGTCTGCCGCAGTTACGCGATTTTCCGTGGCGCGCCACGCGCAACCGCTGGCTTGTGTTGGTGAGCGAAGTGATGTCGCAGCAAACCCAGATCGACCGAGTGGTTCCCAAATTTGAATCATTCGTCGAGCAGTTTCCAACACCGACCGAATGTGCAAACGCAAGCCTCAGCCAGCTGCTGGACATTTGGCAAGGCCTCGGTTATCCGCGCCGTTGCCGCAACTTGCACGATGCAGCAAAACAAATGGTGGAGCACCATGGCGGCGAAGTGCCCGCAACGCTTGATGCGCTGCTGGCGCTGCCCGGCATTGGCGACTACACCGCCAGAGCGGTGCTGGCATTTGCCGACCACGAAGACGTTGGCATTGTCGACACCAACATTGCTCGCGTGATTGCCCGAATTGAAAACCGATCGTTTGCGAAAAAGGAATTGCAATTAGTTGCCGACGCGTTGGTGCCCGAAGGGCTGTCGTGGGAATGGAACCAAGTGCTGATGGACTTTGGCGCAACCGTGTGCACTGCACGCGCACCAAAATGCGACGGGTGCGTTGTGAACAACCTGTGCGTGTGGAACGTGGATGGCGGCAACGACCCCGCACCAGCAACTGCCGGCACCAGCAAACCTCAGGCGCGCTTTGAAGGCTCCGACAGGCAGGCCCGAGGCAAGCTGATGAAAGCACTAGTAAGTGGAACAGTGCAGTGCTCCGATGCCGCACGCGTCATGAACTTGCGCGACCAGGAAGAACGCGCGAAACGAATTGTGCAATCGCTTCTGAACGATCGCTTAATCGTGATGGTTAACGACTACTACCAGTCACCCAGTTGACAATCAGTTCATTAACAACAGCCGGTTGCTCTAGTTGCATGAAGTGGCCAGCACCCTGAACGATTTCTACACGAGCATTTTCGGGTGCGCGCGTTGCGGCATCCGCAGCCACCTCGGCTCCGATGCATCCATCTGTGCTGCCATGCAAATACAGCAAAGGCTGCGTTGGGCTCTCGCTTTGCAACACAGCTTGTGCTTCTTCTAACTGCGGGTCGCGGTAACCCTCGCCAATCGTTGCCCGGTAATAACCAAGCGTTGCCGCAAGGTTTTCTGGCTGCACGAGACATGCCTTTGCGTTGTCAACATCCACAGGTGAAACGAAACCAGGCGACCATTGTTGCCAAAGCATGTCGATGAACGCAAGGTTGTTTGCACCCACCACGAAATCGCTGAGGCCATGTTGGAAAAAGAACATGTACCAACTGCGTTGCAATTGCTCCAAGTTGCCAACGAACGCTTTGCCCATGGCGCCCCACGGCGGTACTCCCATGCCAACGACACGGCTCCAGCGTTCGGGGGCAAGAAGTGCAGCGCCGTATGTTGCAGGCGCACCCCAGTCGTGCCCAATAATTACAGCGTCCGAGTTGCCACCAAGCACTTCGTGCAGTGCGTTTGCATCGGTGGACAGCGCAGCAGTTTGGTATGCGCCATTTGGCGCAACCGATGTTGGCGCAAACCCGCGCATGAATGGTGCAACGGCACAAAACCCGGCTTCGGCAAGCTTTGGCAGCAGGTGTCGCCATGAGTTCGCCGAATCGGGGAAGCCATGCAGGCAGAGCGCAAGTGGCCCACTGCCGCACTGCAGATAGGTGAAGTCAATGTTGTTTGCGCGCACGGTATGCGTAGTGATGTTCGCTGAAGCGGCCATAGCGAAACCATAGTTGAGTAACATCGCATCAATGGCAGCCGAGTTTGATAGCGCGCGTTTTCGTCACGTCCTTGGGCATTTGCCCACTGGCGTTGTGGTGGTCACTGGCCTCAACTCGGTCGGCGAACCATTCGGCATCACCATCGGTTCGTTCGTTTCTGTTTCGCTAGAGCCACCACTGGTTGGGTTCTTCCCTGGCTTGCAATCTCGCAGCTGGCCGGCAATTGCCGAAGGAAAACGATTTTGCGCAAACATTCTTTCCAGCGCGCAAGCCGACGAGTGTTGGCGCTTTGCCAAAGAGCCCCAAGAGGGTGGTGCAAACAGGTTCGACGGCCTGCAGTGGACAAAGTCGGCAAACGGAATGCCCGTGCTTCCAAACTCGATTGGCTGGATTGATTGCTCGATTCAATCGGTTACCGAAGCGGGGGACCACTGGTTTGTTCTTGGCCGCGTAGACCACCTGCACACCACCGACTCGGCCGATGAAGCAATGGTGTTTTACAAAGGCAAAGTTGCTGGCGTAGAAACAAGCGAGTAATTCGCAATATGTTTTCCTTTGCGTGGTGGTGCGCATCTGTTGTCGGCGTAGTTTTCGTTTTTGCAGGCGTGCAGAAAATCCTTGCTGGCCCCGATTGGTTGGTGCAGGCGCGAAAGCTTGGCGCCCCCATCTGGGCAATTCCCTCGGTTCGCTGGGTGGAGTTGGTGCTTGGTTGTTTGCTTATTGCCGATGTTGCAACCACCGCAGTTCGGCTTGCCGCGTTGGCGCTGTTGGCCGCATTCACCGCGCTGCTTGTTGCGCGCCTTCGCGAGGGCGTGCGTCCGCCATGTTCCTGCTTCGGCTCTCGGTCGGCCAAACCAATTAGTTGGTGGAATGTGACGCGAAATGTTGGCCTGATGTCACTGATTTGTTTGGCACTGCTTGTCAACTTGTAGGCCCGCCTAACTATCGTTACAGCGTGCGCGTGTGGATCGATCAAGACTTATGCACCGGCGATGGGCTGTGTGTCGATCACTGCCCAGACGCATTTGTGCAACTTGAAGACGGCATTGCCTATGTTGCCGAGCGCGGCCAACCACTCAATGATCCCGGTAGTTCTGGCAGTTTGGCATTTGTAGAACCACGCAATCGTTCAGCAGTTGTGCAAGCAGCAGAAGTGTGCCCGGGAGAATGCATCTTTATAGAAATTGAAGACACCGACCTTGCGACGACACCCGAGGCGACATTGTCGGTACGCTGAACATATGAAGTGGCGCATTGTTGCTCATGGTGCCGCACTTGTTGTCACCATCGCTGTTGCATCCACTGCGGTTGCTCCAAACCTCGGCGCGAAAGGTGTTCGGCCTAATGCCGCCGGCGGCAGCGCACTTGCAGTGTTGCAAACCATCCGCGTAGAAAACGAACGACCAAACGGCTATCAGCGATCACTCTTCGAACACTGGCGCGACATCGACGGCGACGGTTGCGATTCGCGCGATCAGGTATTGAAACGCGACAGCATCACCCGCGCGCAGGTAGACCCAATCAGTTGCGACGTCATTGCCGGCGACTGGGTTTCTCCATACGACGGTGCGCGGTTTAGCGACCCATCCGATATCGACATTGACCATGTTGTTGCACTGAAAGAGGCATGGGACTCTGGCGCGTGGGCATGGTCTTCGGCAACGCGTAAGGCATATGCCAACGACACGTCCGACAGGCGCACGCTTGCCGCAGTGACCGATCGCGTCAACCAGCAAAAGAGCGACAAAGATCCATCCAACTGGTTGCCGCCACTCAAGTCATATATATGTACCTACATCGGCAACTGGATTGCGGTGAAGGCCCGTTGGGAATTGTCGATGGATAGAAGCGAGTGGGGCAGAATCAAAAACCTGCTCAACTCGTCGTGTTCTGGCCTCACCATTGCCGCGTCGAGCGAAGCGCCACTGATGGGTGTCATGGCGCCCGTTCCGCCAACCACACCATTAACTACTTCTACAACTACGCCCACAACGAGGACTCCCGCAGTCACGTCGCCAACCACCACCACAAAAGCGCCAAGCTCCGAAACAACACCCGTAACTTCGCCAGCCACTACGCCTTCGGGTGTCGCAACGGTGTACCCGGGTGCTTGGTGTAAACCCGAAGGCGCAACAGGCGTTGCCGCCAGCGGCAAGTCGTACGTTTGTGCGAAAACGAACGCAACGGGCACTCCCTATTCAGATGGGCGAGCCAGGTGGCGTCAGGGTTAGGGCTGAAACAGCCACTTTCGCCGTTAGCATGGCGGGACTATGTCGAAGAAGACCAAGAAGAAAAAGGCCAAGATGCGTCGCTCAAAGGCCAACCACGGTAAGCGCCCAAACATGGGGCGTGGCTGAGCAATAACGCCGTCGTGCCTGCGCCAAGCGCTGCACGAGTTTGCGAATTGGTCATCGGTGGTGCCCCCACAGGTTGGGAGGCAATAGGGATTCACTTCTCTAACGAAAATCGTTGCTTACTTGCCGATGTTTCACTGCGCATCGACAGCACCCTTACCCCGGGCTTGCATGCATGGTCGATCTCCGAAATCGATGCTTCCACCACAGAGATTGATGGCATCACAACATCTCTTGCTACAAACGCGGCAACCTCACAAGCAACACCGAACTCTGGTTTTAGTCTGCATGTAGTTGGTGTGGATCACGTGGTGATCAATACGCCAAACCTGCAGCGCACGTCTGATGCACTTGCACAACTAACAGGCGCACCACTGAAGCGCACGCGCGATGCAGGAAACGCTGTCACGCAGGGTTTCCACAAACTTGGTTCGGTAGTGGTGGAGTTAGTAACCATGCCATCCATGCCTGAAGGGCCAGCATCGTTGTGGGGTTTTGTTCTCAATGTGCAAGACCTAGACGGCATCGCTGCACATTTAGGGCCAGACGTATTGAGCCCGCCAAAACCTGCGGTGCAGCCAGGCCGCCGCATTGCAACGTTTAGAAGTGCAGCAGCACTTGGTGTGCCCGTTGCGCTGATGTGCGATAACTAACAGTTAGTTGTTGGTTGCGTCTGGGTCGTTGCGACGCACAATGAATTGAGCGCCTTCTTTGCACGACGTAATCAGCGGGCACCACAGGCATGCATTGCCGGCACGGGTTGTTGGTTTGCGATGGTCGCGCTGCAACTCCACCATGTGCCTGATGCCGTCGACGGTTTTGCGAACAGCCGCCTGCAACACGCCCTCTGTTACGTCTTCCACTTCGGGGCGTGCAGTTACTAACGAATAACTTGCAAGCCGCCGCGGCGCCATGCCCGTGCGCATTGCTTCAACAAGTGCATAAAACCGCAACTCTTCGCGATGACTGGAATGGAGACGCCCCGATTTCACGTCGATAATCACTTTGGAGCCGGGTGCGCCAAGGGTGAGGTCGGCGCGGGTGGAAAGGTTGATGCGTTGGTCGAACATTTCGTATCGGGCGCTGCTTTCCAACACCGGGCGCCATGCTGCTTTCAGAGTGGGGAAGCACTCGTCGAACTTGGTGTACAAATCGATAGCCGAACTACGAAGTTGGGCCATGTCTCCTTCGGGCAATTGCTCGATGAATTGGCTGGCACTTGCGCCTTCGTTGTGCGCAAGTTGGTCGAGTGCTTCGTCGACAACCACGGCAGGCACCACCGGGCCGCGCCAGTTGAGCCCAAGCTCGATTGCTTTGTGCAGCACTGTGCCTTTCACATTGCCCAGTGTCCATTCAAAATTGGTGAGGCTTGCCATGTGGTTTGCTTCGCAACCATGCACCGTGGTCAGTTTGTGTTTGCTCACCCACATGGCGTTATCGGGCGACAACCGCGCAGCAACTTCGGCAAGCCCTTCATGCAATTGTTCGCGAATGCTTTCAATAACGTTTCGCGACAGCGGTTGCCAATCGGGTTGTTTAGAAAGTGCTTCCAACACCTCTTGTTGCATTGGGTTCATCGTTGTTTCTGGGGGAGTTGTCGTGTCTGTCATGGCGCAGTCACTGTGCCACAGGGGTGTGTCATGCTGACCCCATGAGTACTCGGGTAACACCCTCCGCCACTGCTTCTGTCACCATGCAGTTCGCAGCGGTTGCCCGCCTCATCGCCACCGAAACCCAGCGCTTCGGCCTCGACGCCCCAGGTTTTCGCAGCCCTCCACGCGTGCTTGGCGTCGATCGCACCGTTCGCCGTCGCGAACACGGCGGCGTCGTTGCTGTTGCACTTCGCGACCGCCCGTTTGTTGCAGTGCTCGCCGACATGATCGAAGGCGTCATTGTTGTCAACCGATTAGTTGCCCCAGAAGCCGATCACGTGCGCACGGCGCTGTGGGCAATCTTGTCGCTGCAGGGTTTCGTCGACACTCAGATGGACGCGGAAACGCACCACATTCCAGCCCAAACGCGCGTAGCCTAAAACCGCTCGCCCAGGTGGCGGAATGGTAGACGCGGGGGGCTTAAACCCCCCTGACTAGAAATAGTCGTATCGGTTCGAGTCCGATCCCGGGCACTTCTCAATACAGCGCCCAAATTGGCGTATTGCATGGCACGATAGAGGGGTGCCGTTGCCGACTGCTACACCATCATTAAGCGAATTGCGCGCCGCAGCCGAGACCAACGTTCCCCAGATGGTTGAAACGCTGGAGCAGTTTGTCAACATCGAATCGCCGTCGCATGAAGTGGAACTGCTGACTGCTAGCGCGAACTTTCTGGCCGATTTGATGACGCGGCTTTTGGGAACACCCCCCGCAATTATCGAGTCGAGCGAGGGCCCGCATGTGCATTGGAAGGGTGGAGACAATGCAAAGGTGTTGATCGTTGGCCATCACGACACCGTGTTTCCTGTGGGAACTGTTGCCAACCGAAAGTTTTCTCGCGAGGGCGACATTGTGCGGGGCCCGGGCATCTTCGACATGAAGGCCGGCATCGTGCAAGCGATTTATGGTTTGTCACACATTCGGGAAGTGTCGCAAGTGGAAATCTTGATTACGTCCGATGAGGAAGTTGGTTCGTACACGTCGCGTGCGCTGATTGAAGAGCGTGCGAAGGCATGTGGTGCCGTGCTTGTGCTGGAGCCAAGCGGCAACGGCGACGCGCTGAAGATTGCGCGCAAGGGTGTTGGCACCTTTCTTGTTGATATTGCAGGCCGTGCATCGCACGCAGGGTTGGAACCCGAAAAGGGAATCAATGCGCTCATCGAGTTGGCGCATCAGGTGCAAGCGATTGCTGCAATTGCGAAGCCCGAGGTTGGAACAACCGTGACACCAACGGTTGCTACTGCTGGCACCACGGAAAACGTTGTGCCTGCGCAGGCGCGAATAACTGTTGACGTGCGTGTAAATGAAGTGAGCGAAAAAGGCAGGGTGGAAGCAGCATTGGCTGCATTGACGCCAAATGTGCCTGGTGCGAAAATCACAGTCAGTGGTTCGATCAATCGGCCGCCAATGCACGAGTCGGCTGCAACCGAACTATTTGCTGTTGCCAAGCGCCTTGCAGATGAAATGGGAATAGACAACTTGCAGGGCATTGCAGTTGGTGGCGGCTCCGACGGAAACTTCACAGCTGCAATTGGTGTGCCAACGCTGGATGGTTTTGGTGCTTGCGGCGGTGGGGCACATGCCGACACCGAACACGTGAAGGTTTCGAAGATGGCAGAGCGTGCTGCTTTGCTTGCAGCCGTAACGCGCGAACTTATTACGCGCTAGTTACTCCAGTTCGAGTAAGCCGCCGCCGCCAAGCGTGCCGGCTGCACGGTATTCATCAATTTTTGCGCGCGTGTCTTGAATGTCGAGGTTGCGCATGGTGAGTTGACCAATGCGGTCGAGTGGGCCAAATGCTGCGCCTTCAACTCGTTCCATGCTGAGGCGCTCGGGGGCATAGGTGAGGTGCGGGCCAACGGTGTTGAGAATGCTGTAGTCGTCGCCACGGCGCAATTGCACAGTGACTTCGCCAGAAACGAGTGAGCCAACCCAACGCAACAGTGGTTCGCGCAGCATGAGCGCCTGCGGGTCGAACCAGCGGCCTTCGTACAGCAACCGGCCAAGACGGCGGCCCATTTGGCGATAGTTCTCGATGGTGTTTTCGTTGTGGATTGCGGTGAGCAGTCGCTCGTAGGCAATGTGCAACAGTGCAAGCCCAGGCGCTTCGTAGATGCCACGACTTTTTGCTTCGATGATGCGGTTTTCGATTTGGTCGCTCATGCCCAAACCGTGGCGGCCGCCAATGGCGTTGGCTTCATTAACCAAATCGGTGCGCGATGCAAACTCTTTGCCGTTGAGCGCAACTGGCCAGCCCTCGTGAAAGCGGATGGTGACGTCTTCGGTTTTGATTGCAACACTTGCGTCGTAGTGGGCTACGCCCATGATTGGTTTGACGATGTGCATGCTGGAGGAAAGTTCTTCAAGCGATTTTGCTTCGTGTGTTGCGCCCCAAATGTTGGCGTCGGTGGAGTACGCCTTCTCGGCAGAGTCGCGGTATGGCAGATTCTTTTTGGCGAGGAACGCGCTCATTTCGGCGCGACCACCCATTTCGCGAACAAAGTCGGCATCGAGCCATGGTTTGTAAATGCGCAATTGCGGGTTGGCAAGCAGGCCGTAGCGATAGAAGCGCTCGATGTCGTTGCCCTTGTAGGTGCTGCCGTCGCCCCAGATGTCGACGTTGTCTTGTTTCATTGCGCGAACGAGCATGGTGCCGGTGACGGCGCGGCCAAGCGGCGTGGTGTTGAAATAAGTTTTGCCGGCAGTGGTGATGTGGAATGCGCCGCACTGCAAGGCAACCAAACCCTCATCTACTAACTCGGTTCGACAATCCACCAAGCGGGCGCCCTGCGCGCCGTATTGCTTGGCGCGAGTTGGCACGCCATCAAGATCGGGCTCGTCGGGTTGCCCAAGGTTGGCCGTGTAGGCGTATGGCAGCGCACCTTTTTCGTGCATCCATGCAACCGCTGCCGACGTGTCGAGGCCGCCCGAAAATGCGATGCCAACGCGCTCGCCAACGGGAAGCGAGGAGAGCACTTTTGCTTGCGACGCGGCGGGGTTCGTTTCAGGCATGCATCCACGGTACCGAACTTGATGCGCTGAATACGACCGCTTTACGCCTTGGTTTTTGTGCGTCCCGCAAACGAAGCGATGGCGATGAGGGCCGCTGCAACAGCAACGACGAATTCGATCAGTGCGATGCCGGGAGAGTTGTTGATATCGAAGACGGCGACGACACCGATGAGGGCTGCCGAAGCAAGGCCGATGATGTGCGCCCAGCGAACGATGCGAAACGTGGCCACGATGCTGGCTGCCGGGCCAATGAACGGCAGGGCCCACACGATGAACAGCGTGGGATCAGACACGGGGCCAATCCACCACGCAGGTTTGCCAACATTGCGCCCTGTGACAGCGACCACGATGAGCGCTGCGGCAACGAGCAGCCACGACAACACCATTGCGCGGCGCCAAGCAGGGCTAATTGCAACCGTGGGCTTGGCCTGCGGTGCGGGGAAGGCTGGGGGCGTCTGCACTACGTGAAGAGTACAACTCGGGGCTCGCAGTTAGCCTGATGAGGGATGTCGGGCCCACGTTTTGAGAAGTTTTCCGTCTTTTTCCCCATGTGGAATGAAGAGGAATACCTGCAACGTGCGTTGAACGCCGCAACCGAGCTTGGCGACGAGTTGATCGCGCAAAATACCGTTGCCGACTACGAGATGATCATTGTTAATGATGCTTCGACCGATACAACGGCCAAGCTTGCCGACGAGGCAGCGACAGCGAATAGCCGGGTTGTGGTGGTGCATCACCCTGTAAACCGCAAACTGGGTGGGTCGATCAAGTCTGGCTTTGCGGCTGCAACTGGCGACGTGGTGCTGTACACCGACGCCGACTTGCCATTCGATTTTCGTGAAGTGCATAAGGCAATGCGCCTGATGAATCAGTACGAGGCCGACATTGTTGCCGCGTATCGCTTCGACCGAACGGGTGAGGGTTATGTGCGCGTGGTGTATTCGTTCTTCTACAACTTGTTGGTGCGTGCGCTGTTTGGCTGCCGCTTTCGCGATGTCAACTTTGCGTTCAAGTTGGTTCGTCGCAGTGTGCTTCAAAAAGTAGAACTGACCAGCGAGGGTTCGTTCATCGATGCCGAACTGATGGTGAGTGCGCGCAAGTTGGGCATGAATGTTGTGCAATTTGGCGTTGACTACTTTCCGCGCACGCGTGGTGTGTCAACGCTCAGTTCGCCTTCGGTCATTGTCAAGATTTTGAAAGAGGCATGGGCCTTGCGTTCACATCTGAATGCACTTGCACCTAAAGGCAAATGAACGACGACACTCCATACAACGAATTTGATGAGTTTGACGACTTCGAACCCGAAGATGGTGAACTGCACGACGAGTACGGCGACTTTCACCAAAGCGCGTACGATCGCTGGCGCCCTGCACTCATTGCATTCGCAGTGCTGCTTACCGTCATCGCGGTGGCAGTTGTTGGTAACGGCGACAACGACTCGAGCACCGAGTTGTCGAACCCCGATGTTGTTGTGGAGAGCACCAATGTTCCACTAGTGACGGTGCCGCTTACTCGCACACTGAAGACGGGGATGAAGGGCGACGATGTACTGCGCGTGCAGCAACGCCTTGCTGCATTGGGTTTCGACCCTGGCCCGCAAGACGGAGCGTTTGGGCAGAACACAGTGCAAGCAGTGTGGGCATTCGAGAAATTAGTGATGGCCACGCCTCGGGACAGGGCAACCGGGAAAGTGACGGCATCCACTTGGGCAATCATGCAATCCGACTTGCGCATTTCGCCACGACGCAAAGCCGACACGGCAACACATGTTGAGGTGTACTTGCCGGAGCAAGTAATGATTGTGTTCGCAGACGGTGCGCCAAGGCTGATCACCCACATGTCGAGTGGCTCGAATGAAAATTGGTGTGAAGAAGTAACGATCGACCCGGGCGAAGACGGCAATAACACCAATGCGCAAATAAAGCAGGGCATTTGCGGCGAGGCAATCACGCCTCCAGGCATTTTCTATTTTTATAACCGTCGTGTTGGCATGCGCGAATCCAAATTGGGAACGATGTACAACCCCGTGTATTTCAATTACAACATTGCTATTCACGGCGCCATCTTGGTTCCACTCGAGCCCGCGTCGCACGGTTGCATCCGCATACCCATGTCGGTTGCGCGTTACTTCCCGGCCCTTGTTGCCTACGGCGATCGTATTTATGTTTTTGATGGCATCAAGGAACCAGAGGACTATGGCTCGCCGGTGCCGCCGTTTGATAAGCCAGACCCTAACTATGTGCCAACGACAACCATCCCGCCTGGTGGCACGACTACCGTGAAACCTGCGGGTACAACAACGGTTGTTCCGGCATCCACAACCAATTGATAACAAGATCGGAAGCTTCCCAATGAGTGATCGCGTGCAGTACGACGAGTTTTCACTGTTTGGCGAAAACATTTCGGAGTACTCGATCGATGCATCGCCCACGCCAGTGGTGAAGCGCGTTGAAGCGCAGTTGTCGGATGGCCGAACAATGAGCGCGTTGCAGTGGGGAACAGGCGAACCAACCATGGTGTTGGTGCATGGGAGTGCGCAGAATGCGCACACATGGGACACCGTTGCGTTGTCGCTTGGTGGTTCGCTGATTGCGGTTGATTTACCGGGGCACGGGCATTCCAGCTGGCGCGATGACGCCACCTACCCGCCCGCGATTTTGGCTGCCGACTTGGCCCAGTTAGTGCAGCAACTTGCGCCAAACGCGCGAGCCATTGTTGGCATGTCGCTTGGCGGTCTCACGTGTCTCACGCTTGCAAGTACGCACCCGCAACTGGTGCGTCATCTTGTGCTTGTTGACATCACGCCCGGCGTGACATCGAAAAAGGCAAAAGCGGTGCTCGACTTCATTAATGGACCGCAAAGCTTTCCAAGTTTTGACGAGTTGTTGGCGCGCACGAAGGAACACAACCCAACCCGATCTGAAAGCAGCTTGCGCCGGGGCATCCTGCACAATGCTCGGCAACTTGACGACTTGTCGTGGGCGTGGCGTTACGACCGACGCGGTCATTCCAGCAACGAACAAAGCGACACGCCGCACGGAAACCCACCCACTTCGCCGCTGTGGGACGTTGTCTCGCAGCTGCACTGCCCGTTGCTGATGGTGCGCGGCGGAACCTCGCCTGTGGTGGACGACGAGGACATTAACGAGTTGAAGAAACGCAACCCGACAGCCGAGGTAGTGGTGGTGGAAGGCGCTGGGCACAGCGTGCAGGGTGACAGGCCAATTGAGATGGCAGGGCTGCTGCGCCGCTTCGTATAGGGCGCTACCACCCAATTAGCCTCAATATATGGTCAAGTTGGCAGTAGGCAAGAAGCTCGGTCGGCCTTGTGCGGTCGATGCTGGCGAGACGCGTAAGCGCCTGCTTGCCGAAGCTCGCCGCTCGTTTGCAACCGTTGGGTTTGAAGCAACCACCAATCGTTCGATTGCCGAAGCCGCGGGCATCACCACCGGCGCCATCTATCACTACTTTCCTTCGAAGCTTGAAATGTATGTGGCGGCCTTTGCAGAAGTGCAGGATTTAGTGCACGACGCATTTGAAACCGCTGCTGCAAAACACGAAACCTTTGCCGCCAAGTTTTCGGCAATTCTTGACGCCATTGCCGAACTAGGCGCGAAAGACCCATCGCTTGCAAGTTTTGTTGTCGGTGTTTCCTCCGAGGCCCAGCGTCACCCCGATTTGTCTGATGCGATTAAGTCGTTGCGCTTTGCCCGTTCGGAGTTTCTGCACAAGATGTGCACTGATGCAATTGAACGCGGCGAGATCGTGGAAGGCATTGACGCAACTGTTCTGCACGACCTCATCAACGTGGTGATGTCGGGTTTGTCGAGGTTCTCCACCGTGGTCAACGACCAACAACGAGACTTGGCGGTTATTGCAGGCTTGAAGCGGATTGTTGCTGGGGCCGCTGTGCCCGCCACTGCACGCTAAACAAGTCGAACAACACCACGGCTAGGCAAATCCAGATCAGAACGAAACCAGATAGTTTCGCTTTTGTCACTTCTTCGTTGAACAACAGCCAGCCAAGTAAGAAGTTGGTGGTTGGTACGACGTACTGCATTGGCCCGATGATGGTGAGCGGGGTGCGTTGCGAGGCGCCAGCAAACATGAGCAGCGGCACGGCCGTGATGACGCCGGTGAACAACACAAGCACAATTGACAATGCGCCTGCAGTGGTGGGCACGCTGCCCGCGCCCGACCACGTGTAGGCAACAAATAATGCGGCGGGCACAAATAACAGCAGCACTTCGGCGGTGAGGCTCTCGAGCGGTGGCAGAGAAATTTGCTTCTTCAAGTATCCGTACGTTGTCCAGGACGATGAAATGACGAGGGCAATCCAAGGCACGCGGCCGTAGGCAATGGTGAGCACCGCAATACCGCTGACCGCGAAGCCAACGGCGATGCGTTGGCGCACGCTCAGCTTTTCGCGCAGAACAAAAACGCCTACAACGATGGTGAACACGGGCGCAATGAAATAGCCGAGCGCTACTTCCAGAACGTGTTTGTTGACAACGGCCCACACGTATGTTGTCCAGTTGATGGTGAGCAACACGCTTGCAAGGCCAATGCGGGCGACAAGGCGAATGTTGCGCAGTGTTCGAACAAGTGGCCAAAAACGCTGAGTTGCCAATGTTGTGGCAACGAGAATGATGGTGGAGGTAACGATGCGCCAACCGATCAGCTCGAACGCGTCAAATTCTTTGAGTGCTTTCCAATACAACGTGAGCAGGCCCCAAGTGAAGTAGGCCGAAAAACCAAGCGTGACGCCTACGCGAAAGCGTGCATTTTCTGCGTCGGTGTTTGACACTTCGCTGGGTGTTGTACTCATTGCGTCATCACAACGGTTCACGCTACTTGCCGTGTGCCGATAGCCTGAAACAAGTGGATATCACCACCTCGACTCCGTGGAAGCAAGTGCTTTCGCTCGCGGCATCTAGCCAACAGCACACCCTTGCTCAGATGTTTGCCGCCGACGCCAAGCGTGCAAGCACAATGACGATGCAGGCGAATGTTGGCGCACAATCGCTGCTTGTGGATGTTTCGAAGCAGAACATTTCTTCCGAAATACTGAGCGCGCTCCTTGATGTTGTGCGCGAGGCAGGCGTGGAGCAACGACGCGACGCGATGTTTAGTGGCGCAATAGTGAACAACACCGAGCAGCAGCCCGCTTTGCATGTGGCATTGCGCTCGAAGGCAGCCTCAGACGTGTCGGCGGCAGTTGCATCCGAGCGAAAGAAGATGACCGAGTTTGCCAACGGCGTGCGCAACGGCACGATTTGTGGTGCAACCGGCAAAACGTTCACGCATGTTGTCAACGTGGGCATTGGTGGAAGCGACTTGGGGCCACGCTTGGTGTGGGAGGCGCTGAACCCAGTGGTGAAAGCCAGCTTGCAGTGTCGTTTCGTATCCAACATCGACCCGCTCGGCGTGCAACAAGCGCTGCAGGGCCTGGATGCCGAGCGCACGTTGGTGGTGATGTGCTCCAAGACGTTTTCGACAAGCGAGACGCTTGCTAACAGCCGCGCGATTGCCGCATGGTTGGAGAGCGCGTTGGGTGCCGACGCAGTTGCACAGCATTGCGCGGTAGTTGCAGTGGACGCGCAGAAGGCGCGCGCACAGAACATCGCGTTTGCTCACTCGTTTGCAATGTGGCAGTGGGTTGGCGGGCGGTATTCGGTTTCTTCGGCCGTCAATTTATGCAACGTGGTTGCCTTCGGGCCCGAAGTGCACGACCAAATGTTGGACGGCATGCGTGCCATCGACGAGCATTTCGTGTCTGCGCCGTTGCAACAAAACATCCCAATGGTTTTGGGTGCTATTGGTGTTTGGAACAGGTCGGTGCTTGGCCGCGCAACGCATGCGCTCATTTCGTACTCCGACGCGCTGGCCTCGTTTGCGCCGTACGTTCAGCAGCTAGAGATGGAAAGCAACGGCAAGCGAGTGCGCACAGACGGCACCCCCGTTTCGGTTGAAACTGCTCCGGTCATTTGGGGTGGCGTGGGCACCAACTCGCAGCACGCCTACATGCAGTTGCTGCACCAGGGAACCTCCGTGATCCCTGTGGATTTCATTGGCTTTGCCAAAGTGCTTGAGCAGGGCTCGGAAGAACACGACGCGTTGATTGCAAATATGTTGGCGCAGTCGCAAGCACTTGCATTCGGGCGCACAGCAGATGGTGCGGGCGACGCCGCTTTGTCCGACCATCGTGCAATGCCAGGTAACCGCCCAAGCACCACCATCATTGCCAGCCAACTGTCGGCTGCAACCCTTGGGGCACTGATTGCCCTCTACGAACACAGCACGTTTGTGCAGGGCTGTATTTGGGATATCAACTCGTTCGATCAGTGGGGCGTGGAGCACGGCAAACAACTTGCCGCCACGGTGGCTGCAGATATTGCCGAAGGTACGGCAAGTGCCAGCCACGATTCTTCAACAAAATCGCTGCTTGATTGGTACTTGAAGCACCGTTAAGCCACGTAGTCTTTCGGCGTGGCCGTGCAGATTTCGCAAGCAGAACGGATGATGAATTTGTTGGCGTTGCTGGTGCAACGCTCGCAACCCCTCACGCTTAAACAGATTCGCCAAGAACTGGGTAACCAGTATTCGCCAAGCGACACCGCAGCCAGGGCCGCATTCGAGCGCGACAAGAATGATTTGCGACAGATGGGAATACCCATCGAGATGATCACGCTGGGCGGCGATGCGGCGGGCGAAGGCGCATACAAAGTAGATCGACGCAAGTTTGAGTTAAGCGATTTGCGCCTCACCGACAGCGAGAGGGAAGCGCTGCAGATGGCGGTTGCAACCATTCGTTTGGGCGCAAGTCACGGCGACGAAGCGCTGTGGAAGTTGGGTGGCGAGCGCGCACTGAATACGCCCTCCACCAGCGTGAACGTGCAACTGGACGACAGCATTTTGCCGGCGCTTGCCGCGGGCGTGGTGGAGCACCGCACATTTAACTTCACATATAAAGGTGAGGTTCGACGCGTAGACCCATATGGGTTGTTGGCGAGAAATGGTTTTTGGTACATCGTTGGCTTCGATCACCTGCGCGGTGCGCAACGAGTGTTTCGTGTCGATCGCATCGAAGGAAAACTGGAAGCGGGCGATAAAGGTTCGTTTCAGCGCCCCGACGGTTTCGATTTGGCGAAGGCCGTGCCAACCGAGCAAGAGATGTTGGCAGAAGGCGACAGCCAAAGCCCAACGGCCGTGGTGTTGGTAGACAAAACACTTGCCAGCAGAGTGCGCCGCGAGTTTGGCGATGGTTCGGTAGCCAAAGAACGCGCAGATGGTTCGATCGAGTTTGTTATTCCGTGCGCCAACCTGGACGCTTTTCGGTTGTGGTTGTTCGCCATGGTCGACCGGGCCGAAGTGTTGTCGCCGCCGGCAATTAGGGCCAAAGTCATCGAGTGGCTTACACAACAGGCGCGGGGCAACTGATGGCTTCGCGAAAAGTTGTGCGCAAGGGAGTGGCCAATTTGTTGTCTGGGCGCAAAGCGCGCCGCGGCCCCCGCAGCGCGGCAGAGCGCGTGTCTGGTTTGCTCGTGATGTTGCCGTGGGTGCTCGAGCGTAAGCGAGTGAAGCTTGCCGACATGGCCAAACAATTCAAATTGACCGAGGCCGAATTGATGGCCGACATCATGATGGCCGCAATGTGCGGCGTGCCTCCGTATTCGCCCGATGCGTTGATCGATGTGTTTGTGGACGAAGACGAAGTAGTGGCCGAAGTTCCTTCCGTATTTTCTCGACCGCTGCAACTGAACACGGCAGAAGTGTTTGCTCTTGTCACCATGGGCCAGGCTGCAATGAAATTGGCCGGCGCCGACACATCGGGCCCACTTGCAACCGCACTAGCCAAAGTTCGGCCGCTGTTGCCCGACGACTCGATGGTGGTGGTGGATATTGCCAACATCAAGTTTCTACCCGAGTTGCGCCAAGCACTGAGCCCCGCCGAGCAAGTGACGATTACTTACTTTGCGCCGTCTACCGCCACGCGCACCGAGCGCACCATCACGCCGCGCGCGGTGTTTGAAGACGCGGGTAATTGGTATGTATCGGCCGACGACAACTTGTCTGGCGAGCGCCGCGTGTTTCGTGTCGATCGCATCGAGGCGCTCACTCGCACCGGTGTGTTGGCACCAAAGTTTGGCGAACCCGACGAAACGGATAGTGATGGCCCCGAATGGTTTGGCGACGCAGTGCAGCATGTAACGCTGCGCGTTGCCCCACGAGCACGGTGGGTTGTGGAGTCGTACCCCTACGTGTCGCGTGTGCAGGAAGCCGATGGCAGCAGCGTGGTGCAGATGGCAGTCAGCAGCGAGCACTGGCTGAGCAGGTTGCTATTGCGGGCTGGAAGCGATGTGCAGGTTGTAGAGCCCGCCAACTACGCCGACTTGGGCCAGCGCACGGCACGCAGCGTGCTGCAGCGCTATGGCAAGTAAACAGCGCCAAATAGTTATTTGGAGGCGAGTGCCTTCGTAAAGCTTTCGCGGTCGAAGTAGTCGCGCCACAGCGCAATCTTGCCTTCGCTGACCACAAAAAGGCCCGCAATATCTAGCTCGATCCAGCGGCCATCCATTTCGAAGCGGTCGGTGCGTTCGTTCATGACCACGCCGTGTTCCATGTCGCCGCTGCTTACTTGATGGTGAATGAGCCATTCGATCTTGGTTGCTTCGGCCATGAACTCGCTCAAAATTGCGATCATTGCATCTTTGCCAAACACCTTGGTGATGGGCACGTTGTCGTATTCGCAGTCGTCACTGACCATGTCCATTGCCGCAGTGAAGTGGCTTTGCTCGATGTTCTCGATGAACCGTGTGACGAATTCGCCCGGATCGGTAATGGTGCTGATGCTTGCTGATGCCATGTCTCTAGTTTGACAGGCGCACCACGCGCAATTGCGCTTATCGAGTGTGTGTGGCCAACCTAATTAGGCAGAATGTGCAACGCGGGCACGAATGCCAATCGGTGCAGCAACGGTGTAGCCGGCCATGTGCCGCTGCTCTTCGTTTTCGCCACCCCAAAAACCGTACTCGTGATTGTTTCGTGCGTACTCTTTGCAAATTGACTGCACGGTGCATGCGTCGCACAACGAACGCGCTTTTGCTTCGCGACGATCGCGTGCCTGAGGGCGTTCTGCTTTTGGTGCGAAGAACAATTTCATTTTGCCCTTGCAGTTTGCTTCGCGAGTCCAGTCGGATTCCTGAGTAATGGGCGTGAGCAAATCAACCGAATCGGAGACGTCGAAGCGATGCTCGGCGGTGACCATTTTGATGGACGAGTTGAGCGACATTTGCGGTGCCTTTCACTACTGGGTGTATTTAACACTAAGTCGTGGAAAGCTGAAATTGCAAGGAAGTTGGGGTGTGGCGTGTGGCTCTCGGTTACAGCAGTTCGGCAGCCAGGCTGGCTACCTCGCTGCGCTCGCAGGCGGCCAGCGTGATGTGCCCAAAGCAGCGCTGGCCTGCAAAGGCATGGATCAGGACAGCGAGGGCGTTGTTCGACTCGCCCATGTAAGGGGCGTCAATCTGGCTGGTGTCGCCGGTGAAGACCACCTTGGTGCCTTCGCCGATGCGGGTGAGGATGGTCTTCAGCGTGGTGGGCTCCAGGTTTTGGGCTTCGTCCACCACAACAAATTGCTGTTGCAACGATCGTCCGCGAAGGAACGTCACCGACTCCAGTGTCAGTTGGCCGCGGTCAGTGAGGTCGTCGATCAAACCGCGCGCATCGCGACTGGAGCGCTGATCGGTGAGCGCAACAATCGCATCATGAATTGCCGACATCCATGGGTCGAGTTTTTCGTCCAAGTTGCCCGGCAGGAAACCAACGTCGGCTCGGCCAACCGGCACGAGTGGTCGGTACACGGCCAGCCGTTCGTAGCGGCGTTGTTCCACCACTTGTTCAAGCCCGCATGCAATTGCCATCAGCGTCTTGCCTGTGCCCGCGCGGCCGTCGAGAGCGATGACGGTGATTTCTGGATCGAGCAATAGTTCGAGAGCAAAGCGCTGTTCCTTGCTTCGTGCACGCAAGCCCCAGGCCTCGGGTGGCGCTTGTGAAAGCAGTTTCAGTTCGTTGTCGTTGCAGCGGGTGAGTGCCGACTGCGAACCGGAACGCAAGACTGCAAAGTTGTTGTCGACCAATGCGGTTGTGCCTACAACCGAAACCATTTCGACGCCGCCACTTTTGTACAGCGAGTCGATGTGCTCGACAGTGGTGTCGATAGAAGTCCAGCCCATTGGTCGGCTAGCAACTGCCGCACCCACTGGCTGGTGCTCTTCCGCGATGAGGCCCATGTGGGCTGCCTTGATGCGTAGCGCCGCATCGTTAGAAATCATGCGTGTGGGCGACGTGCGCATTTGGCCAAGTGCTGCGCCAATGATGCGGTTGTCGGGAATCTCTGGATCCAGCCCGTGCTCGATCAGCAAATGGCGCTGAATGCCGTTCACTTCTATCTGCACCGTTCCGCCCTCGGGGGTGTCGTGCACTGCAACAGGCGTTGCAAGCGAGCCGCCTGCTTTGCGTCGCAACTCCTCAATCGTTCGCAATGCTGTGCGAGCCGAACGACCAACATCATCCATCCGTGTTTTCAATCCGTCGAGCTCTTCAACAACAGTGAGCGGGATGACTACGTCGCAACCGACGTAGGTAAACAAGCAGGCCGGGTCAGCAACTAATACCGATGTATCGAGAACGACGCGAGTGGGGCGAAGTGTTGGTGTTGCGTCGACGTGAAGAGCGAGCGTTTCGCCAGCGATGTCTGTGTGCTGGTCAGATGATGAGTCGTGAGTACGCAACAGTGCTTAGTGTTGCCGAACGAAAAATTGCAGTGGTGGATACCGAGCAAGTTTTTTGTAAATTTCTGGTTTCGGAGGGTCAAAAAGGGCAATTTTGGGAAATATTTTAAAAATATTTTTTGGGTCTTTTTGACCGGTTTTCGACCCTCTCAAACCCACTGTTTACGGGGGTGGCGAGGCGCAAATCCTTACCCGTATTGGAGCGGATTTTCGCATGCTTGAAGCCCTTACTGGATAAGGAATTGGCCCAAAATGCCAAAAATGAGGCCCCATAAAACCCAATACCAGTATGGGTTTTCGCAAATTCATTGGGTTTTTGCCCGATTTTCGCCCGGGAAAAACACTCAAAACAACACAACATTTTTTCATCAAAAGTTTGCTCAAAATTCTTCTTTTTAGGAACAAGAAATCGGCGAAGAAAATCAGTGACGACGGTCATCGCAAACTTTGCAAAGTGGGTGCAAAACGTTTTCAATGCTTGCAATTTGATTTCAGACCCATTCAGATAGTGAATGAATCAGTTTCCGATTCCGAGAAAGTTAGGTAAGCAAATGACAAAAGCAGAGCTCATAGATGCAGTTGCTCAGAAGTCCGGAGTGTCGAAGGCAGATGCCGAACGCACTATCGCAAGCTTCTTTGAACTGGTCGTAGCCTCAGCGATTAAAGGTGAGAAAGTTGCATGGCCGGGCTTCGGTTCGTTCAGCACTTCAAACCGCAAAGCTCGTACCGGCCGTAACCCACAAACGGGTGCACCGGTTCAGGTACCAGCATCTACAGCAATGAAGTTCACTTCAAGCTCAACGCTGAAGAGTGAATTAAACCCAAACCGTAAGTAATACCTATCAAGGAGAAATATCATGGCAGCAAAAAAGCGCAAGAAGGCCGCTAAGAAGGCCCCAGCAAAGAAGCGTAAGGCAGCAAAGAAGACAGCTAAGAAGGCAACGAAGAAGGCAGCGAAGAAAGCTCCTGCCAAGAAGCGTCGCAAGAAGGCTGCAAAAAAGAAATAAGGCCTTAGCCGAAAATAATTCGGTTCGGAACACTGTAAATCGGGGGGCTTCGGCCCCCCGATTTTTTTATGTTCAACAACGTTTGATTAAGCGAAGTCTCCGTTGAGCCAGCTTGCGGGCAATTGCGCCAAGTCGTCCGGGGTGTCAATGTCGAGAGCCAGTTGTTCGTTGCGCACAATGCGCACAGGTAGGCCCAGCCGAGATGCCTCCGCCTGATGGGCGGCAAAACTGCCTGGCCCGTAATGAAACGTAAACCCGCTGCGGGCGGGGATCACGAGCACGTTGGTGCCGTCCTCGTGGCGATCGGGAACGATGGTCACGGTTGTGGTGGCCAACTGGCTATCGACAACAGAAAGTAGTTGGTCGGCAAAGGGCAAGTCGCTGTGCGCAACTAAAACCCAGTCGTGTTTGAATTGTGCTGCATCCACACCGCACGCAACCGCGGCGTTAAGCCCAGGAGCGGTTTGGCGAACTACAAGAGCGCCGCGTTGACGCGCCCACTGCGCAATGTCGTCGTTGTCGCACACCACAAACGTGTCGACACCAAGCGCCGCTTCCAACAGCCCGCCTGCAGTGAACTCGGCAAGTGATGCCCGGTTCTCTTTTGACAGCACCGACTCCAGCCTGGCCTTTGCATCGGCGAAGCCCTTGATAGGCAACACCACCGCGCCACCGTGCAATGAGGAAACGGGAGAAGCCACGGCCGTAGCCTACGGGCGATCAAATCTCGTAGCGTGAGACGTGTGGGGACAACGGTTTGTGTGGTTGGCGCGGGCTCGTGGGGCACAACTGTTGCTGCGCTAATTGCGCAGAACACCACCACAACGTTGTGGGCGCGACGCCAAGCGTTGGCAGATGAAATAAACGATCGACACACCAACTCGGCTTACCTCGGCGATCATCTGTTGCCAAGTTCGTTGCATGCATCGCACGACATGGGCAAGTTGATTGGCGAGGCAGACAT
>Ga0208358_1000144_pt1 | contig 25407 bp, 23 predicted proteins | sample LakMenEpi10Aug09_FD_150685 | JGI IMG/M metagenome (GOLD analysis project Ga0208358, IMG submission 150685) | Freshwater microbial communities from Lake Mendota, WI - 10AUG2009 deep hole epilimnion (SPAdes) | ecosystem: Environmental > Aquatic > Freshwater > Lake > Epilimnion/Euphotic zone ... | reverse complement strand
TATCCTGGTGCGATCCCTGCATAGCGACCGTGTCCGGAATCAACAAAGATTCCAATCGTGCGCAACCGCTTCACGTACCCTACGCGCTGCATTAGCGTTTATCAGTGTTTATCAGCGGTCGGATTGGGCTTTATTAGCGTTCATGAGCGTTCATCAGCGGTCCCAAAAAAGGCGTTGGCTCCCGAGCACGGCTGCGACGCTCACCGCAGTCTCGACCCTCAGGATCCGCTCCCCTAAATCCAGCAACCGCAGTCCCGCCTCTAGCGACTGCTGAACCTCGGCTCTTGTAAAACCACCCTCCGGACCTATCGCAAATACAATCCGATGCGATTGCATTTGGCCAGCTCCGGATGTTCTCTCGGAAATAAATTTCGCCGGATCGTGAAAAGGCAATGATTCCTGTAAACCTTCTTGGGCCATCCCCTCGAAGGACCGTACTGGATGAAGGATCCAGCCTTCGCATTGCGAGTTGGTTTGCACACCGTGCAACCAATCTTGCCAATCGCAACACGGATCGATCTGCATGAGCCGATTTCGCTGCGACTGCTTGCAGGCCTCGATCCCGTAGCGCTTTAGGCGTTCGATGGCGCTCGAGTCGAACTTCGAGACGCTCCTTTCGGTATCGATCGGAGTCAATCGATCGACACCCAACTCGATCAGTTTCTCGATGACATTCCGCTGGCGGTCTCCTTTGGGCATCGCAATCGCAAACTCGAGTCTCCCGTCATGATCCCTGGGGGCAAAGATGCGCGATTGGTAACTGACATGCAGCGATTTTTTGTCCACAGACTCAATTTGCCCGCGAGCTTCATATCCACGTCCATCGAAGACGATGCACGGATCGCCGATGCCCAGCCGCAAGACTCTGGCCCCATGGTGCGATTCGGACTCCCCGAGTTGCAGAGAACCTTGCGGATCGAGTCGATCGACCAAAAACCTTGGCAATCCCATCTTTAAACCGACCCCGAATTCGTTTCGGGCTTAATCTTAAAGAGCAGCACATAGATCGCAGGCAGATTGATCAAAGTCAGAAAAGTCGCAATCGACAATCCGCCCATGATGGCCATCGCCATGGGACCCCAAAACACGCTACCAGTCAGTGGGACCATCGCCAAGATGGCTGTTGCGGCCGTCAGGATCACCGGCCTTGCTCGGCGCACCGAAGACTCGATGACCGCTTGCCAAGGGCTCAAACCCTGACGGATGTCTTGCTCGATCTGGTCGACCAAGATCACCGAGTTTCGCATATCCATCCCAGCCAAAGCGATGACACCTAACAAAGCGACAAAACCGAACGGGGCATGGAACGCATGCAACGAAGCTACCGCTCCGATGATCCCAAGGGGTGCGATTCCGAAGATCAAAAACATCTTACGGAAATTCTGAACCTGAGCCATCAGGAGCGTGAGCATGACCATGATCATGATTGGAAACATGCCAAAAAGGGCTCCATTGGCCTTGTTGCTCTCTTCGATGCTCCCCCCTAAGTCGATGCGGTAACCGGGAGGTAATTGCGCACGTAACTCGGCCAACTCCCGGTCGATCTGCTTGCTCACGTCCGGAGCTTGCACGCCATCGACGATATCGCACCGTACCGAGAGGATCTGCTCTTGATTCCGCTGCCAAACAATAGGGTCTTCTTGCGAATATTCCAGCTTACCGATCTGTTGCAACGGGACGCTCTTACCTCCAAGTGTAAAGAGTGTCATGTCTTGGAACTGATCCAGATTCAATCGTTCCTCATCGATCGCTCGCGCCACGACCGGTAGTGTTTCGGTTCCCTCGCGGTAAAAAGAAATGGTCGTTCCGCTGAGTAAGGTTTGCAATCCAAGTTCGATTTCCTGGGGAGACAAGCCCAAGAGCCTAGCTCGATCTTGATCGATTTTAACCTGGATGATCTTGGCAGGCTCTTCCCATTCGAGGTTCACATCGACGGCAGAGGGATTCTTACGCATCACCTCTCGGACTTGGTTGGCGAGATTCCTGACGACCTGTTTTTCCGGACCGACGATTCTAAACTGCACGGGAAAGCCAACCGGTGGCCCAAAATCCAATCGGAGAACCCGCATCGAAGCGGTCGAAAATTCAGGATCGTTTGCGAACGTCTCCTTGAGTTCCCGGCGCAGCCTCTCGCGGGCTTCGACGCTTGTGGTCAGAATCACGATCTTTCCGAAACTAGGATTGGGTAGATCGGGATTCAACGCCAAAAAAAACCTTGCCGATCCGGCCCCAACGTAAGTGGTAAAATAGAGGATTTCGCCATGATGGTTGGCCGAGCTGGGATCGGTTTGCATCCGAGGAGCCAGCAGCTTCGACTCGATCCTCTGGAGCATCTCCGACGTTGCACCGATCGAGGAGCCTTCGTTCATCCTCACATCGACCAGCAGTTCAGGCCTCGATGATTGCGGAAAGAACTGTTGTTGCAATCGTGACATGCCAAAGAGCGATAGGAGAAACAGCCCGAAGGTGATCGAAACAACCAGCCAGGGCCTTGTTACCGCAGCCCGAATCAATCGTCTAAGCAGATTATGAAAAGGTGTATCAAACGCATGATCATGCGTTGAGTGCGAAATTCCTTGGCTTGGATTCGGGAGCAATCGCATCCCTAGAAGCGGGGTGAACAAGACCGCTACAAGCCAAGAGGTCACCAATGTTATCCCGACGACCCAAAAGATCCCGCCGGCGTACTCCCCGGATGTTGACCTGGCAAATCCCACTGGGAGAAAGCCCGCGACCGTGATCAAGGTACCTGAGAACATTGGGAAGGCGGTGCTCGTCCAGGCAAAGGTAGCTGCATCGAGCCGACTCCAACCTTGCTCCATTTTTACAGCCATCATCTCGACTGCGATGATCGCATCATCGACCAGCAATCCCAAGGACAGGATCAACGCACCGAGGGTGATACGATCGAGGTTCATACCCATGCTGTGCATGATGACCAGCGAAATCGCTAGAACCAGCGGGACGCTCAAGGCCACCACGATTCCCGTTCGAATTCCCAAACTAAGGAATGAGACGATCAGCACAATCACCAATGCCTCAAAGAAAGACTTTAAGAACTCACCAACCGAACCTTCGACGACCTTCGGTTGGAAGGCCACCGTGTTGATATCCACGCCCGCTGGAATCTCGGCTTGGATCTCTTGCCATTTCTTCGTTAGCGAATCGCCTAGCTCAAGGACGTTCCCCCCTTTTTGCATGACCACGCCCAAGCCGACGGCGGGTTTGCCGTTGTAGCGAACCAGAAAACTCGGAGGGGTCTCATAACCACGAGTAACGTTGGCGACATCCCCCAATCGAAACACTCTACCGGCGGCCTCTACCGGTACGGCTTCGATCTGCTGGGTTCCGCTGAAGTTGCGGTCGACTCGTACATGGATTCGGTCTTCATAGGTATCAACGCTTCCGGAGCGAAGCATCACGCTCTGCCTTGCGACACTGTCGAAGATCTGTTGAGGTGTGACGCCCAAGGTGGCGAGTTTGCGGTGGGAGAATTCCAGAACGATTTGCTCTTGCTGGTTTCCGATGATGTCCACTTTTTCGACATCTTTGACCTTAAGGAGTTTCTTGCGAGCTTGCTCGCACATCCTTTTGAGTTCGGCTAGCGAATAATGGTCTCCAGTGAACATATAGATCCCGCTGTAGACATCGCCGTATTCGTCATCGACGGTCGGGCCGATGAGACTCGATGGCAATTCACCCCGTATGTCGTCGAGCTTCTTGCGTACTTGATACCAAGTGTCGGCGACATCTTTGCCTCGCACGGAATCTTGGATTTGCACAAGTGCCATCATCCGATCCGAGATGCAGTAGGTCAGCAGAAAGTCCAGTTTAGGAGTTTCGCGGAGTTTGTCCTCGATTTTGCGAGCGACATACCGTTGCATTTCATCGGCTGTGGCTCCTGGCCATACGGCTCCGACGACGGCTGTCTTGATCGCAAACGAGGGGTCTTCGGCTCGGCCCATGCGCCAGTAGGCGACCAGTCCTGCAATGCTGCAGGCGATCATCAGAAAGCCGACGAAGGCTTGATGGGTCACTGCCCATCGGGAGAGATTCCAGTTTAAATTGCTTTCGAGCAGTTGGGCGCGATCCGAATCTCGCGCTTCGTTGCGATGAGCTTGGTTGGGTTGGTCGTCTGTTGGCATCATGAACCTTAAAGCCTATAGGTTGTCCTGCCAAACGCGAACCTTGCATTGCGGATCGATCCGCTGAACCCCGGCACTGACGATTTGATCGCCTGGTCCTAGAGTTCCGCGAACGGTGGCATATTGACTCCCGTACTTGACGATCTGTACAGTGACGGACTCCACACGGCCTTGATCGAGGATCCGCCAAACGATCGGTTCCCCTTGGGATTGGGCGATTGCACCCATGGGTATGGAGAATCCATCATCCTCGTTTCGATAGATCACGACGTTTGCAGTCATGCCGATGGACAACTCACCCGGGGGATCGATCAGAGTAAACCGAGCGTCATAGGTTCGGGATGCAGGGTCGGCCACCGGAGAGATTTCCCGCAGTTTGCATGGGATTCGGAGTCCAGGTTTGGACCAAAATTCCACACTGGCTTGGCTGTCTTTTAGGGATTGTTGCATCGACTCTGGAACGCTGACGACCGCTTCGAGTTCTGTGCCGTGAACCCATTGGGCTACAGGTTGTCCAGCCGAGGTGACTTGGCCAATTTCGGCCATCAATCGAGTCACCAGTCCGTCTTGATCGGCGACTAGATCGGCGTATTCGCGTTGATTTCGAGCTAGCATCTCACGATTGATCGCAGCTTGGAGCCGCGATCTGGCCGTATCGCGAGCCGCCACGGCTAGGTCGTAGTCCGATTGGCTGGCCGATCGTGTTTTACGAAGATCCGACAATCGGCGTTCTTCGGCTTCGATCTGGACCAATTGGGATTTGGCCGCCTCTAAATCGGCCTGTGCGACCTGGAGTTGCAGATCGTAATCGGTTGGATCGAGTTTAAAGAGAACCTGTCCTTTTTTGACTCGATCACCGACCTCGACGAGCCGCTGGACGATTTTCCCTGCGACACGAAATCCGAGTAAGCTTTGGTAGCGGGCTTGAAGGGTACCGGAAAAGGAGCGTTGTCCCGTCCCAGATGTATTTGGGTCGGGGATCTTGTAAGCACGAACCAGGAGCTCGGTTCCATTCAGAGGTGCTGGAGAGCTTGTCGAAAGAGAGTTCGATGGTTCTGAGCTCTTTTCTGAAAAGAACATCATCCAAGCAAGCAGGGCCAGCATCAAAGCGGCCGCGATCCAACGGAGCATACGGCTTTCTAAAAACGAGGTACTCGTCGTGCGAAAATTCGCAGATTCCGTCGCTCGATGGATGTTGGCTTGATCGTCACTTGTGGAGGTTTCGATCAAGGCATGGGGTTCCTGGGTCAAGGGAACGATTGGGCTCATCGATGTTCTCGCTGGATTTGTTCGAAGAGGGGAAAGTATTCGGCTGCGATATTCTCGACGAGGTTCAAGTATTGATGCTCATCAAGGATCGGCTGCCAACCAAAGCCGTTCAGGAGTCGGCAGCAATGAATTCGAATCGCTCGGATGGGATCGAAAACACCCAAGGCCTCTAGGGAAGGACTCGAGGCCGTGAGAATCTGAGATCCAAAGGTGATCGCCCATAGACCAAAAACCATTTCCTCTGGGGAAAGGTGATCCAAGGCTGGCAAGTCTCCTTGTTCGAGACTCTCTCTTACCAATCGAGCGACCACCTGCATGCAACCGGCTTCGCATTGGCGGATGATCACCTGCCGCTCAGAGGAGGACTTGTCCCAAATGTTTGCGTTCCGCATCCACTGCTCGACCTGGAATTCTTCGGGGCACCGCTGGGTATAGAACTCGCAAGCCACGCCGATGGTCATCAGTCGCATGCGGGCCGGGCGATCCCCGCTGGCTGCTGCGTCGAAGAGCTTGTGCCTGAGTTTCATCGCTTCGATGGCAAGCTCCAGGACGATTTCCTCTTTGTTTGGAAAGTGGTTGTAGATCGTCCCTTTGGCGTACTGCATGTGGGAGGCGACCCGATCCATCGTCAAGGCTTGGAGGCCCTCGGCGATCAAAATGGGCTTGGCCACCCTAAGGATTTCTTGGGTGCGCTGCTGGATTTCCCGTTGCTTTCTAGTGATTTCGACCATTCCGTCAATTATTGACGGAGCGTCAAAAATTTCAAGTTTCCGATTGAGGAAGTTTTGAAAAAAAAGGGTCCATCGGGCATTATCGTGGCTGGCGATTCATACCACTGGTTCTTTTCGTACTCGTACTCGAAGAGAATTATTGAGGTTTCGTTGACAAACGGTCCAAATATTGGGGGTACAGCTTCCCTCAAAAGGTGATCGACTTGAATCGATTCAGGCGTTTCGAGTACGAGGACGAGCAGGAGCACCAGCAGGAGCACGAGTACGAAGAAGAAGACGCGTTAGCTCATAAAATTTCTAAATACCCACAGAATCAGAGGATAACTTTTAGGGTCCTTGCGGTATAAAAATAGAGTGTTGGTATAGCCGATTCGTCGTCGGCTTGACTGCTTTGAACTGGATAGATCCCTGAGGTTCGTGCTTAATCTTAAAAGGTCTTTTCGATGAATCGTCCGATATTCGCGTCCGTTTTCTCCCTTGCGATCCTGATGGCTTGCGGGGCTGATGTTTCGATTGGCCAGGAAGTCCAACCACAAGAGGTTGCACAAGGATCGAGTGCCGAGGGGAAATCGACCAAAGAAAAATCTCCTTTGTTTGTGAGGGTCAAGGAGTCGGATGCTGGGTCACCCGAGGCCCTCGAGTGCGCGGTCGTCAGCTACAAGATTGCTTCGGGGCCTTATGCCGGTGCGGTGATCGATTTGATTGGTGCGGTGCATATTGGCGAGCAATCTTATTACCAGCGACTCAATAGCATGTTCAAGTCTTACGAAGTGATTCTCTATGAGTTGGTTGCCGAATCGACGGACCGTCCACAGCAGAATCCGAAGCGTCGTCGAGCGAGTGCCAATCCAGTCAGCTCGCTTCAAACGGGGATGAAGGATGCTTTGAAGCTCTCGTTCCAACTTGAGGAGATCGACTACCGAGCCAAGAACTTTGTCCATGCCGACATGAATCCCAGTGAATTCAGCGAAGATATGGCCAAACGCAACGATGGGGTTATCAGCATGATGGCCAGGCTTATGGGAGCCGGTTTTGCACTTCAGGGTTCGAAGAAAGCCAACGATAACCAAGCGGAAATGACCGCAGCGATGCTCAGCCGCGATCCTCTGCGGATGAGGCGAGCGATGGCCAAGCAGTTTGAATCGCTGGACAATCAGATGGTTGGGATTGCAGATAAAGATGGAAAGAGTACCCTTCTGACCGAGCGGAATGCCAAAGCGTTCTCGGTGCTTGAGGAACAGCTCAAGTCTGGCAAGCGGAAGCTCGGTGTTTTTTACGGAGCTGGCCACTTTCCCGACATGCACCAGCGCTTGCTCAAAGACTTCGGAGCGGTGCTGGTCGAAACCGATTGGGTCGAGGCTTGGAACCTCCGGTCTGACGCGATCAAGTAGTTGCGAGCCGTCGGGGCCTCCGCTGATCCCTTTTAACGATCCATGGTCTTTCGATGGCTATTCCACGCGTTGCAATTGTTGGCCGACCGAATGTCGGCAAGAGTTCTATTTTCAATTGGCTAGCTGGTCGCCGTTTGGCGATCGTCGAGGATTTTGCTGGCGTTACCCGGGATCGCCTTACCACCCTCATCGAGCATCAAGGGCGACACTTTGAGATGGTCGACACCGGAGGGATTGGGATCGAGGATGTCGATAATCTGACCGAGCAAGTCGAGGGGCAGATCTTAGCGGCAATCGAGGAGTCCGATTTATTGCTCTTTGTGGTCGATTCGCGAAGCGGCTTGGTGCCTTTGGATTCCCAGGTCGCTGATCGACTCCGCAAAGTCAACAAGCCGGTGCTGTTGATTGCCAACAAGACCGACAGCCAATCGCAAGACTCCAATGCTGACGAATTTCATCGCTTGGGCTATGGAGATCTCTTGCGAGTGAGTGTTCTTCAGAACAGAAACAAGGGGGATCTGCTCTCTTGGATTACCGAGCGGCTCCCGGACTTTGACGCAACCGCCGAGGAGATCGAGCCTCCGACGATGAAGGTTGCGATCGTCGGCCGACGCAACGTTGGCAAAAGCACCTTTGTCAATTCGCTTGCCAAAGAGGAACGCTGCATCGTTAGCGAGATTCCTGGAACTACCCGAGACAGTGTCGATGTCATGTTCGAGCTCGACGGCCACAAGTTCATGGCGATCGATACCCCGGGATTGCGTCGAAACAAGAGCATCAAGACCGACATCGATTGGTACGGAACTCACCGAGCCCAGCGCAGCATTCGACGCGCTGATGTTGTGTTGCTTTTCTTCGATTGCATCGAGACGATGAGCAAGGTCGATAAGCAACTTGCGCACTACATCCACGACGAGTTCAAACCCTGCATCTTCGTGGTCAACAAATGGGACAAGCTCGCCGGTCAGATCCCAACCGAAAGGTGGGTCGAGTATCTCCGAGAACACTTCCCGACCATGGCCTATTGCCCTATCGCCTTCGTTACTGGGCAAACGGGCAAGAATGTAAAGACGCTCTTGAACCACGCCCAAATGCTTTTCAAGCAGGCCAAGGAGCGTATCTCGACAAGCATGCTCAATAAGCTCGTCAAAGCGGCGCTTGAGAGGCATGAGCCTCCGTTGTACCAGCTCAAACGACCAAAGATCTACTATGCCACCCAGGTTGCATCCGAGCCACCGACGATCGTTCTGGTCTGCAATCAACCTCAAGGCTTCTCAAACCAATACCGACGCTATTTGCTGAACTTTCTAAGAGATCACCTACCCTTCGGTGAGATCCCGATCAAGCTCTACTTGCAACCGCGCAAGCGCGATGACCAGCGAGATGAAATCCAAACCGATCTGCCGGGAGCTAACGCCAAGCCAGGTGAGCAATGGGAGGGAGCCTTCGATAAGGATCTTGGCTCCGATGCTTATGGCCAAACCGGTTTCGAGGATGTTGGACTCGATGATCAAGCGATCGAAATCTACGATGAAGAGGATGACGAACAAGAGGAAGAAAACCAAGGGTAACGTTTATGCCAAGCCTTGAAGGTCTTTTGATCGGTTACGTGGGGCTTGGAAACATGGGTTTGCCCGGGGCCAGTCATCTCCAAAAAGCTGCAGCGAACCTCAAGGTATGGAACCGATCCCCCGGTCCAGCAACGCAAGCAGCATCGATGGGATTGCTTGTCGCTAAGTCGCTAGAGGAACTAGCCGAGCACGCTTCGGGTGGAATCATCTGCTTGAATCTCTCGAATACCGAAGCCGTCGAGCAAGTGGTCTTCGGTTCGCAGGGGCTAGCTTCGCTTGTCTCCAGCGAGACCCTTTTTATCGATTTCGGAACATCGAGCGTCGTTCAGACAAAAGAATTCGCCAAAAAAGAACGTTGGCTCGATGCTCCTGTAAGCGGTGGGCAAGTCGGTGCGCAAGCCGCGAGCCTTTCGATCATGGCAGGAGGCCAAGTCGAGGACTTCGAACGAGCCTTGCCGGTTTTGCAGACCGTGGGCAAACGCGTCACACACCTTGGACCATCGGGAGCCGGGCAGGTCGCCAAGCTTGCCAATCAATTGATCGTTGCACAGACGATCGATGCAGTAGCCCAAGCGATACGACTGGCAGAGCTCTCTGGGGTCGATGCAGGCTTGATGCGTGAGGCGCTATTGGGTGGTTTCGCCGAGAGTCGTATATTGCAACTCCACGGCGATCGCATGATCCGCAGAGATTTTGAGCCAGGTGGACGCAGCGAGTTGCAGCTCAAGGATGTTCGATTGATTTGCGAGTTGGCCCAATCTGTTGGTTTGCAATCGGAAACCCTCGATCATTGCCGAAATCAATGGGAACGGCTCGTCCACCAACTCGGTCTGGGCAACCTAGACCACTCCGGTTTGTTTAAACTATACGAATGATCGTTTTCGAGCATTTCGTAGGAATCAGGCCATGAAGAAGAACGCGATTCGCCTCTTGGCGATCCTGTTTTGCGTTTTTGTTGCTATCGATGTTATTCCCGAGTCCTACTCCTTGGCATCGCGGCCTAAGGCATGGGTTCATTCGGTTTTGGTTCCGTTGGGACTCTCCCAAGGGGATTGGCCACTGTTTGCACCCAATCCAGTTCTCAACAATGGAGTGCTTGTCGCGGAATTGACCGATCGTAGTGGCAACCCCGCTACTTGGACCTCCATCGATTGGCAGGAAGCTTCGGTGTGGACCAAGTTTTATCGGTTTCGGCATATGAACTATCAGCAGCGTTTGCCAAACACCTACACAGCGGCAAGCGATTTTGCGGACTATTTGCTCCGAGCGATTCCTGCCGAAGAATCGGCTGTTGGGAGCATACGTTGGAGCTCAGACAACCAAATGCTTGAGCCCGCTGCGATCGAGCCTCCCATGCGAGAGATCAAGCTCTACAAGTACCGCAATACGATGTTGCTCGAGGAGGGCCAACCCTTGCCGAAAATCGATCAAACCCAGTGGAGCACGCAAATCAACTTTTTGGTGCGACGTGAGTCTCTGCCATGAAGGTATGTTTTCAAAGGATCCTACAAGCTTGGGATCGGTTTCTCTTTGAGTCCTGCGATCCACGCGTGGCTCCAGTTTTGAGAATTGGCTTTGCGATCCTGATTCTGATCCAAACGATCGTCGTATGGCCAGATGCCGCTTACTGGTATACCGATGCAGGGGTCATGCGAGCCGAGACAGCCCAAGGGATCCTCGATCCAGGAGCTTGGTCGCTTTTGAATCTTTTGCCTTCGACGCCTTGGGCTGCACGCTTTGGACTCCTGTGTTTGTTCATCCACGGTTTGCTAATGCTCGTAGGTTGCTATTCGCGATTCCAAGTGGCTGCGATTTTCGTTTGGCTGATCTCGTTTCAAAATCGCAATCCGTTGATCACCGATGGCGAAGACACTGTGCTGCGAATTTTCGCATTCATGATGATCTGGCTTCCCTTGGATGCTTATTGGTCTGTCTGTGCACCGAAAACAAAAACGGGAGCGTCGACACCAGGTTCGTCGCAAGGGTGGGCTTTGCGCCTGATCCAAGTTCAAATGACTGCTATCTATGCTTCGACAGCCTTGTCGAAGATCGAGGGATCGACATGGCAAGATGGCACAGCACTATGGTATGTGTCTCGCATGACGGATAACTTCGGACGTTTGATTCCTGCGTCCTGTTTCGATTGGCCCGGCCTTAGCGCATTTGCAACCTACGGCACCTTGATCATCGAATCGCTATTACCCATAGGTTTGTGGATCCCCAGGTTTCGATGGATTGCAATCGGGCTTGGAGTCCTCTTGCATCTTGGAATCGAAAGCTCGATGAACCTGTTTTTGTTCCAGTGGTTAATGCTTCTGGGGTTAATCGCATTTGTGCGACTACCTAAATTTAAGGCTACTGGGGTATTGTAGTGGCTCGTGCGATTTTGAGGTAAGCTTCCCGGCGGTAGAGAAACGTCGGCAGGGCGAAGCAAATCCCGACCAAAAAAATCGCTACGAAATGCCATGCGAATCCTTTGATCTTCAGCCGTTTGGATTCATTGGCCATCCAGATCGTGCAAGCCGTTGCCGTGAGCATCAGATCCCAAGAGAAGCCTGAGATGACCCAGGTCGCAAAGGGTGCGGCCCAAAATTCAGGCCAGCCTCTCTCCCCGGCTCTTGTGAAATGAATTCCAAAACAAACCATCGGGAGGATCAATCCCGCGATGGAAAGCACTCCATAAACGTAACGCATGTTCGATGATTCCTATCGCAAGTAATGGATTTATCGTTTTCCCTTCAAGCGATCATCGATGCGACGAGTGATCGATTCGATGAGCACCTCCAAACATCCTGGAGCCGTCGCCGCGATGACTTCCTGATAAATGTCGTAGCCATAACTGCTGGCCTCAGGAATGTAACCCGGTTGCCAATCGTTCGTCAGAGTCGTCACAAAAATCAGCTTGGGCGCAAACCGCTCTCGAAGCGTTGTTTGAAAGATCTGGTAGATCTCTCCTGGCAAGAAGATCCAGATGGCATCGCCAACGAATCCAATGTGGATTTCCAGCGGATAGCAACGGCCCGGGATTAAGTGACCAAGGCGTGTGAGTTGCCGAGTGCACTGTTCGACTTGAGCGCGAGAGTCTCTGAGTTTTTCTAAATCATTGGCCGCTTGAGCTTGCTCCAGAAGTTTCTGCCAATGCTCTTGCTCTTGCAGAGTTTCTTCAACGGTGGGGAGATCATGGCGATAAGGTAGGTCGACGGTAAGCGATTCCCAGTGCCAAGTGCGGATCGTGTTCAAGGAGTCTGAATCAAGCGGTTGGTGTTGCCAAGTTCCGATGCGGGTTCCCGAGACCACCGATCCGGTGTAGCAATACTGAGTCATCGGTTTAGGAAGTGTGGCAAGTGTCGAAAGCGATGCGAACCCAACTTGCCTGCCGTTGCGTTCGGCAACCTCGGTGCCTCCGACGAATCCTTCCCGAGGCCCCAAATCCCCCGATGCACCTTGCAAAAAAAGGCATAAGCCGCCTTCTTCTTTCTCGATGACTTCACGCATCGCACCTATCCAGTCAGGGCTAATGAGTGTGTTTTCCCAAGCCAAAGTGGTTGGATGGCAAGCATAGTTGACGACCGTTGCAAGAGTATTGCCTTCGATGCTCGTGATCCGAGAGAGCATGAGTGTGTCGTCGGCAAATCCCGTCGGATTCAATCCGCAGACAAATCGCTTTTGCTGCTCGTCAAGGTAATTTCGATGAGCAGCAAGGTTGCATCGTCCCTTGGCATAGATCATCGTACATGGACTTAGTTGCGTTTGGACTTGCTCGGCCAATGCCCCGATTTGGTCGGCTAACTGATCGAGATACGGTGCAAGCAATTCGCCCCCTGGCAAGTCGCTTCGTGATCGCGACATCCAACCTGCACCATGGGTGTGGGTGAGCGTCACTAAAATATTATCGGAGCCTGCGTCTGTCGATCTTGCGATGGATTGTTTGATGCTTTGGATCTCTTGGCGATCGAGAATGCAGTGATCCAAGCTAACGAGAATGACAGGTTTTGAAGCCGGATCGGAATCGGATTGCAAGCACAGCAACGTCGCGAAAAGGGGGCGATGCACACCGGTGGCTCGATCATGCAAGGCGGCACCCCACATGCGATGGTAGATGCCAACCGGTGGGGTAATGTCGCATCGGCCAACTGCCGCTTTGCAACTAGCCTGAGGCGTTTGTATCACTTTCATTTTGATCTCCAAAGAGAGTTCCTTGTGGATTCAGCAGCGCCCAGCAGACTGCGTCGATCGCCATCACGCCAGCAAAGAGAAACAATATCAAATTCCAGTTTCCTGTTTTGGCCACCAACCAACCTGCGGTGAGTGGAAAAAGAGCGGCCCCGATGTTTCCAAACATATTCATGGTGCTAAAAACCGTCGCGACATTTTTCCCTCCAAATCCGATCGCCACGGTGTAGCCACTGACACCCCCAAAGGTGGCACAGAATGCTCCGAGCGTGATAAGAGCGATGCTTTGATGGGTGTCTTGGGCGTAATACGAGAGCACGATCAAGATCGCACAGGCGCTCATGCCAGCGATAGCGATCCCCTGGCGACTGAGCCTTTGGCTACCGGTTTTCTTGAGTATCCAGTCTGAGCAGAAGCCACCGGTGAGGCTGCCGACAACTCCACCAATCCCGGCAACGGTCGTAAGGATACCGGAATCAAGCTGCGAGACACCTCGGGTCTTTTGCAAAAACGTAGGAAACCAAGTTGTGAAAAAGACCATGCCTGCAGCCCGAAAAAACTGTTGGGCGCAAAGCAGACCCAATGGAAGGCTGCTAAGCATTCGCGTCCAGTCGACGGCAGGTGGGCGAGTTTGATCGCCATGGCAAGCAGGTAATTTGTGTTCGGAGATCCAATACCAAAACAGCGCAGACCACAGCAATCCTGGGATAGCGTAAAAGGCTAACAACAGTCGCCAACGTTCTGTGCCGATGGCTCTTGCCGATGGGATCAAGGCTTCGAGAAAAAATGCTGCTAAAATCGGAGCGATCGCTCCTCCGATGGTCATTCCAGCGGCTAGCATTCCCGTTGCCCGGGCACGCTGGGAATCCGGGAAGATACTTCCCAAGGCTTTTGCTGCGCAAGGGAACGCGCCAGCTTGAGCAGCACCCATCAACCCCCAAGTCAAGACCAACGTCCAGTAGCCGTTGGCAAAGGCGGCCAGCAAAGTCGCCAAGGACCAGACGATACAAAAGATGGTCAAGGCTTTGCGTGCCCCTAAACGATCGGCGAGCCAGCCTGCTGGAATCTGCATCAGAGCGTACGCAAAGTACCAAACCGATTGGATCGATCCCATGTCGCGAGCAAGGTCACTGAATTGGAGATCCTTTGCGACCTCTTCGGCCGGTACGCTCAATGCTGCCCGTTGGATATAAGCGATTGCCGCCGAGGCACACAGCAGCGTTAGCACTTGGTAACGTCCGGATCGGATCTCAGCCTCTTCTTGCAATTCGCTGGACATCAAATCCTACTATCGACTAGTGTCTAAAGTTCGCTGCAGTAGATCAAACAGACGGTCGACTTCCGCTTGGGTTTCAGGATCGAGTTGCCAACCCGATGGCTGCACACGTCGCGTGCTTGGGAAAATCCCTCGCTTGTGCATCAAGTATTTTTCAATCGCTAAAAAACCATCGAGTCCAGCTTGCAACTGCATCGCCGTAAGGGCGCAAATCGGTAGTGATAGCTGATAGATCCGAGACTCGTCACCCGATTGCAATGCCTGCCATAGCGCTACGATCCCGTCGAGCAGATCAGTACCAGGCATGGTGCCGACGATACCGCGTCGATAGCAGTCGACCAGATTGATACCCCCTGATCCTTCGAAGATCTTGGCTTTACCGCCACTTGCATCGCGGAGTTTCGAAAGGTTGGGACCAAGCGGGCTTGCCTCCGGCTTGAAATAAATTCGCTCTGGCCCAAACTCATCGAGGAGGTTGAGATAGACCCCCAGGTCGATCGCAGCCCCCACATAGCTCGACGCATCTTGCACGACCAAAGGGATCGATATCGATCTGGCGATCGCTCCAAAATATTCAGCCGTCCGCTCTCCGCTCAGGGAGGTAGCTAGCGGAGGAATCGCCATGACGCCACTAGCTCCTAGCCCTTGTGCATGCTCTGCAAACTCGATGGCTTCGCGTATGCTCTCGGCTCCGACACTGACGATCACGTAACCCTGATCGCATGCAGCCTCGCACACGTGCTGTGCGAGTTGCTTGCGGCGGTGGTAACCCAATCGCAAGACCTCGCTTACCATCGCGACTACCACCCCGTGAGCACCGGTTTGAAATGCCCACTGGATTTCTTTTTGAAGCGTCGGAACATCGATTCCTTCGCTCTCGGTAAGGGGGGTATGCAGAACCGGCAGGACACCTTCCATCGAGCTTGCCATGTTACCAATCTCCTACACTGCCGTCGGTGTAAAAAACCCGTTGCAGTTGTTCTTGTTCAAACGGATGCTTTTTGACTTGCTGTTCATCGATGGAAATCCCAAGCCCTGGCGATTCGTTGGGAGTCACTGTGCGAGTGGTTTTATCGAGTCGATATCCTTCCTGCACGATATCGGCTCTCCAAGGTACATCGTTGTGAACCGATTCGCAAATAATGTAGCTCGGCTGAGAGAATCCAAATTCGATCGATGCGGCCGTGCTGACTGGCCCTTGGGGATTATGCGGTGCGAGTGCGATTCGGTAAGCATCGGCAAGTGCGGCGATGCGGCGAGCTTCGGTGAACCCACCGCAGTGCGTGATGTCCATCTGACAAATCTCGCATCCCTTTGCGGCGAACAAATCGCGAAACGCGGCCAGATGCGTCAACCTTTCGCCCGTAGCAATAGGGGTGCTGACGGCCGCATTGATCGCCGAGAGTCCTTCGATGCTCTCGGGCCAACAAGGTTCTTCGAGGAAGTACAAGCCATAGGGTTCTAAGGCTTTGGCAAATTGCATTCCCATCGCGGGGGATGGGCGGGCATGGCAATCGACCATGATGTCGATTTTGTCTCCGACGGCTTGACGCATCGCACCGACACAGGCTTCGGCAGACTTGATCGGTCGAAGCCCTTCGATGGGCATCGTCGGTGGAACTGCCATCGACTTGAAAGCGCTGAATCCTTCGGCGACGGCTTGCTGAGCGAGTTCTGCAAAGCGTTTGGCGTTGTCGACGGGAGTCTCGTAGAAGGCTTCCATATCGCCACCACCTAGATGGCAATAGAGCCGGATCGAATCGCGAACTGGGCCTCCCCAGAGCTTGTGACATGGAACCCCATGTTTCTTACCGAGGATATCCCACAGAGCGATATCGATTCCAGCGATCGCTGTCGAGCGAACGATTCCATTCCCATGCCAAAAATGTTGTCGCCACATCATTTGCCATAGGTGTTCGATGCGAGTCGGATCCTGGCCAATGAGCAGTTGCGAAAGATCCTCGATGGCTCCGACAACGCTACGAGTGTGCCATTCCAAAGTGGCCTCGCCCCATCCGATGAGTCCCGGCTCGTCGGTAATCACCTTGACAAAGATCCAGTTTCGCATCCGAGCGTGGCAGACCAAGGATTCAATGCGAGTGATTTTCATAGAATATCTAGTTGGCAAGATCGGATGGAAAGGAAGTTCTGCAGGATAGAACCAGACATTCTAAGTTCACCGAACTTATCGCACAGCCACCCATCGCCAAAACAAAAGCACAACCTGATGTTCTTTAGGCTTGGCTTGCCGTTTTTATCGGGCTATCGCCTGCGAAAATTCCTACTGAGCAAACCATCCGCCATCGATGTTCCAGGCCGCACCGCGGATGTTGTCCGCTGCCGGAGAGCATAAATAAACCACCAAATCCGAGATCTGCTCTGGGCTTACAAATTGCATCGAAGGCTGCTTCTCGGCAAGCAATTGGCGCATCGACTCCTCAAGGCTCAGTTCCATATGCTGAGCCTTGGCATCAATCTGCTTTTGCACCAAGGGCGTTAACACCCAACCAGGACAGATCGCATTGACGGTCACTCCGGTGGTTGCCGTTTCAAGTGCCACCGACTTGGTCAAACCGACCAATCCGTGCTTGGCAGCCACATACGCCGATTTGTGGGCGGATGCAACAAGTCCATGCACAGAAGCGATATTGACGATGCGTCCCCAATTCCGCTGCTTCATCCCTCGAATCGTAAGTCGGGTTGTATGGAAAGCTGCCGAAAGATTGATGGCTAAGATTGCATCCCACCGCTCGATCGGAAACTCTTCGACGGCTGCGACATGCTGGATCCCCGCATTGTTGATCAGAATGTCCACTCCTCCGAAACGAGCTTCGCAAGCCTCGACCATGGCCTGAATCTCATCGGGCTTGCTCATATCAGCCCCATGGTAATCGACATTGTGCCCATAAGCTTCGACTTGGGCTCGGGCTTGGTCGATCTGTCCAAAGCCATTGAGCATGACACTGACGCCTTGGCGTGCAAGCCCACATGCGATCGCTAATCCGATCCCACTTGTGGATCCTGTGACGATCGCCGTTTTCCCTTTCACGCAAAGAGCTCCATGCGTGCTTGGCCTTTACCGTCCTCCGTGACGTAGAACGGTCTGCGTTCGACATCGAAAACCGTTTTGGGGCTGATCCCGAGGGCTGTCAGTAGCGTTGCGTGCAAGTCGGTCACGCCGATGGGATTCTCGATGGCGATGCAAGGACGCTCAGGAGCGGTCTTGCCATAAAGAAATCCTTTTTTAACGCCGCCGCCCCACATCACGACACTCGAGCCGGCCGTGAAGTGGCGATGGAGTCCATAGTGCTTCATCTCGGTCATCTTATCGACCTTCTCTGCCTGATCGGCTGCATTCGAACCAGGCTGACCTTCCATGATCATGTCGCGACTGAATTCACTGGCCAATACAACCAATGTCCGATCCAGTAGTCCCCGAGCTTCCAGGTCCAGGATCAACTGAGCGATCGGTTGGTCGATCTCGGACTTCATCCTGCGAAGGGTCGTATGTCCGTCGGCATGCGTGTCCCAGTGCAAGAAGGGAACATATTCGGTTGTCACCTCGACGTACCTTGCTCCAGCTTCGACGAGCCTACGAGCCAACAAGCAACCTCGTCCGAAGCGTCCGGTGTTGTATTTCTCGTAGCTCTCCTTGGGTTCGAGGGAGATGTCAAAGGCTTCTCGCTCTTTGGACTCGAGCAATCGGTAAGCACCTTCCATCGAACGCATCATCGAATCGCGTTGGAAGTCGCTCATTTGATCGCGATTTGGATGAGCATCGGCAAGCTTGCGATAGAACCGATGGCGGTTTTGAAATCGGGATAGTTCCATCCCCTTTGGAGGCCTGACCGATACAGCGGCCTCTTCTGGAAACGGCAGATTCATCGGAGCATATTCGCTACCAAAGAATCCGGCGGTCGTGAACGCCTTGAGCTCTTCTTGCTCACCGACACCTTCGAGTCTTTGGCCTATGTTGATAAAAGGGGGGATGACTGGATTGTTTGGCCCGAGAACCTTGGCAACCCAAGCTCCGATGTGGGGGCATGCAACCGTTTGGGGCGGAACATATCCGGTGTGCCAATGGTATTGATGTCTCGAGTGAAGGATACTGCCAAGATCGGGCTGGACATGGGAGCGTATGAGTGTGGCTCTGTCCATCACCTTGGCGATGTTCTCAAGTCCCTGGCTGATTTTGATGTTATCGACTACCGTTGGGATCGATGGAAAGGTGCTCAGGACTTGGGCGACCGGTTTGCCAACTTCGAAGGGTTCGTAATGCTTCGGATCGAAGGTGTCCGGGGCTCCCATGCCACCTCCCATCCACAGGACGATGATCGAATCGGCTTTGGCTCGTGGGTGGATGATCTTGGTGCCATCGGACATTGCGTGAAGCAACTGCGGACATCCCATTCCAAGCGTTGTCGTTGCAGCAACCGAGAGGGCTTTTAGGAACTCTCTGCGGGCTTGCGATTTGGGTGCTGAGGGGTCAACTTCAAAGTGCTGCATCATCGGATCGTTTCCGTGCGTTATGTGGTTCTTCTGGAATTATCGAGGCCTCGAATTTAGACCAATGGTTCTCTTCGTACTCGTACTCAGTGAAATGGTACTCGTACTCGAAGGGACGTAGTTGGATGTAGTCGTCATACGGACCAGATATTGGAGTTCCTCTTTACTTCGAAAGGTTGATCGCTTTGAATCGATTCAGGAGTTTCGAGCACGAGTACGAGTACCGCGATGCTGAGTACGGGAAAACCGCGATTCGACCCACGAAAACTCCTGAATGTCCCATGGAGGTAAAAAACTAACAACCTACTTATCGTATGTACTGGAATTCTGGCAGCATGACAACTGACCATAGGATATCCTCCAATTCGGTCAGTTCCAATGTCGGGCCGATCATTTCGAGAACCGTTTGAAGTTCTTCGGTTCGAGGATGTCGACTAAGGGCGTGCAGATAGATCGTATCGATCAGATCTTCGGACGATTGGATTTGCCCTGGTGCTGTTCCCATTCGGGAGTTCCATTGCAAGGCCCCTCGTTGGAGCCAATCGGCCAGTGTTTGTCCGTTGGAAAGATCCATAGCTTCGAGAGTCGTCAGTTCCGTTGGCCTCATGCTGACGATTTGGTCTCGATTGGGCCGCCCGAGACTTCGCATCAGCGGATCGGCTTTGACCAAGGAGGCTCTGACCATCGAGCCAGTGGATCCGTCGCCGGAGAGACCCGTGGCGATTTCGTTTTTCAGGCGAGCTGCCCAAGGCCCATTGACAACGAGTGCGTTTTTCCAGTCGGTGACGTCCGCAGCGAATTTGCCACTCGAATCGGGAGTCGCAGTAGTGTATTGCCACCGATCCGAGGAAGCGACGGTGATTGTGTCTTGTGGGTCGATCAGCTTCATTTCAAAAAACAAGGCGGCAGGGTTTGGCCCGTTGCCACCATTGATGGCTTCGACAAGGATCTGGTTTTCACCGATTTTAAGAGACGAAACAGCATCGAAGCTTTCGAGACTCTCCCAGTTTTTGTCTTCAGCGATCAATCGGTTGTTGATCCACAATCGGTATTCGTTATCGCAGGTGATCACGCCGAAGGCTTTCTCGGGAAGTTTGCTAAGCACAAATGTTTGCCGGAGTGTAATTCTCTCGCCAGACGGCGGTACGCTTGGTGACTGAGCTGTCTCGGACCAGATCCATTGTCCTATCGAATCGTTGGCTTTGGGATTGGTGCTATCGACAGTTGCTGGTTTACCTCGCACGACCGGTGCATCGAACTTGGCCGGCCCGGCGCCGGTCAGTTGCCAAACCGAATCGACGAATTGCTCGGCGGTCATCCTCCGGGCACGTGGGCCTTGATAAACATAAGCCTCCGAAGACTCCTTTTCTTGCAGAGGTTCGGTGGGAGCTTGGTAAGCATCCGAGGAGGCAATGGTATAGAGGAGTTCCTTGAGGTTATAGCCTTTTTCCACAAAATCGACTGCGAGGTAATCCAGTAGGTCTTCGTTCCAAGGTTGGCTTTGCATCGCATCGGTTGGATGGACGATTCCGTAACCCATCATGCGATGCCACAGCCGATTGACGATGGTGCGTGCAAATCGACCGTTTTGGGGGTGAGTCATCAAATTTGCCAATTGCTGCAATCGCTCGGGTTGGGGGGTATCGGCATTGATGGTGCCGAGCTCTTCGAAGAGCCAACCCGGTTTGGCGGTTTGCCCGGTGGGTTTATCGCAGCGGTGGATTTTTAGAGGGGTATTGGAGTAAACGGCGGCCAGTCCATAAGCGTCCTTGAGGGTCCAGCGATCGATGAAGCTATCGTGGCACGAGGCGCATTTGAGATTGATACCAAGGAAGGCTTGTCCGAGGCTTTGTGCGAATTGGATCTCGACGGTTTGACCTGCACTGACTTCACCTCGCCATCGGATTCCGTTTGCAAAACCAGCACTTTCGCCAGACAATGGGGCGATCAGTTCCCGTGCCATGGCATCGTAGGGCTTGTTATGAATCAAGGCATCGTAGAGCCACTTGGATATTTGGGTTCGACCGTTGGTGATGAATCCTGTACCCGAGTAATCGTTTCGAAGTAGATCGTTCCAGAAAGTGAGCCAATGCTCTGTGTACTGGATGTCTTGATCCAGCAGCGAGCGTGTCAGACGTTGTCGTTTGTCGGCGGATTTGTCGGCAAGGAATTTGTCGGTTTGCTCAGGTGTTGGTAACAGACCGATCAGATCCAAGTAAACACGCCTTACGAATTGCGTATCATCAATGACCGCAAGGGGAGCAAGCGATCGAGTGGCTCGATCAGCATCGAGGATTCGGTCGATGGGGTGTTTGCGATTCGGGGAAGAAGGCTCGGGGAGTACGGGTTTTCTCGGGAGAAGGGGTGGCTCGTAGGTTTGTTTGCCGAAGGAGAAGCCCGGTTCCCATGGCAGACCGGCTTGGACCCATTGTTTCACTGAGATTATTTCATCATCGCTCAGACCTGGGCCTTCGGGCGGCATCCTCAGATCGGGATCCTTAGAGGTCACGCGCTCGATGAGTTCGCTCGAGGCTGCGTCTTTACTGAGGATTTCAGCACCTGATTCGCCACCGGAGAGCATCGACTCGCGGGTATTGAGAGACAGCCCTCCTTTTTTTTGCTCGCCCGTATGGCACTGTGCGCAGTGTTTTTTCAGGACCGGCAGGATCTTGTGAGCAAAGTCGAAGGATTCTTGTGCATCGACCGACCCTTGGCCAGAGCAAAGGGCAATGGCAGAGATTGCGAGCCAAGTCCAAGGGCTACGGTGGATCATTGATTGGAATTTAAACATAAGGAGATGTTTTTTCATGGAACGAATGGTTCTCCGTTGGGCTTGCCCCATGACTTGAGTCTGAGGCCAAGAGCTTGTTGGATTCTATTGGATCGAATCAACGCACGCAACTTTGCGACAACAAGACGCGAGATCTTCTGAATCGTCCGAAAAATCGGTGTTTTCGGAATGATCGTGGCTCAAACTAATTGAATTCTTGCTCGTGCTCGGATAGCGGTGATTGCCCGGTGGAATGGAGTCAACGTGAATGTACGAGCACGAGCACCGTTTCACTGAGCACGAGCACAAAGCAGTCAGCCCCAATACAAATCGTGATAGCCACCAAGATCCATGAAAAACAAAAAGCCAACATTCGCTAAGAATATTGGCTCGATGAATCTTTTATATTTTGCAAGTTTGGCGATTGCCGGCAACTCGACTTAGTATCGAGGACCGCGAGAGGAATTATCTCGTCTGTCGCCATAGCTGTTGCCGCGACCGCCGCCGTATCCACCACCGCCTGAGGAGCGGCTTTCACGTTCGCGAGCTTCATTGCACGAGATCGTGCGATCGCCAAGCGTCGATTGATGAAGTCCTTGAATTGCTGCGCGAGCTTCGTTGGCATTGCTCATTTCAACGAATCCGAAGCCACGAGAGCGTCCGGTTTCGCGATCCATGACGATGCTGACTTTGCTCACTTCTCCGTATTGGGAGAAAGCATTCGAAAGTTCGGATTCAGTCGTACGAAACGAAAGATTACCCACATAAATATTTGTCATACCGATACTCCTCTCTAATCCACACATCCATCATCAAGCCAGCGCGAGAAGCCTCAAAACGACAAGAATTTCGCCGAGAACCCAGGACCGTACGACAATGCGAGCAAATCAGAATAAAAACAGTTGGAAAGTTCGCCGACCGGAACAACCATTCCGGTAAAAAACCGCGAAGCTTCCTTTCCTCCAACCAACAGCTAACCGAATCCTAATAGAACGGCAGTCGCCATAGAAGGGACTTGGATTCATCTCAAGAAATCGCTGCATCAACTGCGAATCAGACAGTGGGAGTATCGCACCATGCGGTACCAAAGTCAACAGGAAAACAGTTCTCATGGCCAGCTTACCGCTGGCGCGTAACGAAGGTGAGGAAATACCCTGTGTGATTTCACGTTTTTTCGTGCATCAGGATATGTGGCGGGATGATTTGCCCGTTTAGTTGGCCATTTTTTTAGGGGATCTGAGCGCCTTGTCCTTGGCAGTGCGCTGCGACTCATCAGTAAAAGCGGTGCGAGCACCTTTAGTGGAGCAATCCAAGCGTATCACAAATCGGGAGCCTTAGCATCGAGTGCCTCGGGTGTTGATGATTTTCGGCAATTGGTAAGACACTTAATCGAGGTTGCCAACACGATCGCATTTTGCCAAAGCCGAGGTGTCATTCACCGCGACCTCACGTCTGCGAATATCCTCTTGGGCCCTTATGGCGAGACGCTCGTGCACTTGAACATTTCAAACAAGTCGAGTCCGAAGCCAATCGACAGGCCAAATTTCTCCTTCAAAAAATTGAATTGGAGACGCACCTATTTCTGCTCAGTCAAAACGCACAGAATATGGAGATGACTGAGAGTGTCTTTGAGCGGGCCGTGCAGGCGACCAGGATTTTAAAGGGACTTCCGGCTGGAACAGGGGCCGATCTCAAAGAGGCCATGCAACAACTAAGACGCGGCGTTGACGCCATGCGTAAGACAGACAGTGGAGCAGCCGCCCGGTGGGAGTCTGTCCTGCAAGCAGAGCAATTGTGGTAGAGAAGAGCAGGCGCAACTTGGTTCTCAGATCTTTGGTTTTGCATTAAAATGCCATCCATGTTTCTCAGGAATGATTCACAACGCAAGAGGCATCGATCGATGGAGACTCCACGAATGGTCCGGGTAAATTGGTACGCTTACCTATGTACTGTAACGCTTCTGAGCAGCCTGGGGTTTGCCCAAGACGCCCAGCAAGTGTCGCTCGAAAAAGCGTTGGTCTTCCACGCATCCTTTGACGGTTCAGCGGATGCCAAGGTCAAGCAAGGTGACGGCAGGGTCTACACCACCGAATCGCTAGCTCGCAAACAGTGGACCCCCGGCCTAGACCGGCAAGATGTTTCGATTGCCAAGGGCTCTGGCGTATTTGGCGACTGCATTCGCTTTGGGGATAAATCCCCGAAAGTGATCTGCTACAAAGGGGAAGTTCTCCCGAAGACCCAAGGGGCTATCGATGGAACCGTCTGCTTTTGGATGCGGCTCGATCCGGACAAAGATCTCAAACCCGGTTTCTGCGACCCGATCCAGATCACCGAGAAAGCTTGGAACGATGCGGCGATGTTCGTCGATTTCGATAAGGATCTTCCACGCGATTTCCGATTAGGCGTATTTTCCGATTTGAAGTACTGGAATCCAGAGAATACTCCTTGGGAAAAATGGCCCGTTGACAAAAGACCAATGGTGACTGTCAAGCAACCCGGCTTCTCTCGGGAAGCATGGAAGCATGTCGCATTTACATTCGAAGGAATCAATGCGTCTGAGGACAAACTCGCTAAAGCCGCTTTGTTTCTCGATGGGAAATTGCAAGGTGTCCTCGAAGGCCCCATGAAGTTCACTTGGGATCCAACCAAGACAGCAATCATGATCGGAATCGAATATATCGGCGATATGGATGAGCTACTGATCTTCGATCAGCCTCTCAACCTACAACAACTTGAAATGGTCATACAGGGAAGAATAAAGCGATGAGCAACCAGATGATTCGACCGGTTAAGATCGTTCGTGGGTTTACAAAAACCACGCCCGGTTCCGTACTGTATCAATGTGGAGATACGGTCGTGCTGTGCACCGCCAGTTTGGAAGAAAAAGTTCCTGATTGGATGGCCGGCAAGGGTAAGGGGTGGATTACTGCTGAGTACAACATGCTCCCGGGCAGTACTCCGCAGCGCAAGGCTCGAGAGCGAAGCGGAAAGGTCGATGGCAGGACAACCGAAATCCAACGCTTGATCGGTCGGTCGTTTCGAGCGATCGCTGACTTACAGAAACTCGGAGAGCGATCCTTGACGATCGACTGCGATGTGTTGCAAGCCGATGGAGGGACTCGAACCGCTGCAATCACCGGGGGAATGATCGCTTTGATCGATGCGGTCAACACGGTGTTTGCAGGTGTGTCTGCTGCTGACTACCCACTTCGCGATTCGGTCGCCGCAATCAGCGTTGGAATCGTCGACGGGAAACCTTATTTGGATCTGGATTACGCCAAGGATGTGCGGGCCGATGTCGACATGAATGTGGTCATGACAGGTAAGAATCGGTTCGTCGAAGTCCAGGGTACTGGCGAAGAAGCGACGTTTGACGATCAGGAGCTTACTGAACTGCTAAAGCTTGCGAAGTCTGGAATTGGGCAGTTGGTTACCAAGCAGAAGGACGCCTTGGGGAAGGCTTGGCCTTGGTGACGCACCTGCCGCCATAGTTCGACGATTGTCCTCAATCGTCCCTGTGCCGAGCTTGCGAGGCGTCTCTGAGGGTGCTGGAAAGCAACGTCAAGCTGAAGCTT
>Ga0208358_1000120_pt1 | contig 26930 bp, 19 predicted proteins | sample LakMenEpi10Aug09_FD_150685 | JGI IMG/M metagenome (GOLD analysis project Ga0208358, IMG submission 150685) | Freshwater microbial communities from Lake Mendota, WI - 10AUG2009 deep hole epilimnion (SPAdes) | ecosystem: Environmental > Aquatic > Freshwater > Lake > Epilimnion/Euphotic zone ... | reverse complement strand
TTTATGGTATGGAGTTTTATATGACCCTAATAAAAAGCGGGTACAGGTAGTAGGAAAAGATTTAGCTGTGAAGTTATTAATTTATATTTTGGGGGGAATAACTGAACAAATGGAAGTTACTGCTTTACGTAAGGCTTTAGCCAATGCTAGGACTATAGAAGAACAAACTATAGGTTTTGATGGAAAGTTAGTCAAACCGCAGAATGTAGGACTACCAGTTATTTTATAATAATAGCTAATTATGGCTGAAATATATGATCATGATGCCATTGCAAAGCTTCAATATCTGGAAAATACTTCTCTACTTTAGGTAATATGAGTATTTCCCCATGAAATTCTGTTATTGTTCTAGCGTGGGGAGATACTTCTTCTAATTCTTTACTAACGATAATTTTGTATTTATCATCAACAGCAAACCAACCTCTATCAAAAGCCCAATGATGATTTTTACAAAGTGCTATTCCATTATGTATTCTACTGTCATAAAAAGTGGAGAATGGCTTTATATGTGCGCCGTCAACAATATTTTGATTACCAGTTTTAGTAACTTTCAAGCCACAAAAAGCACATTGACAATCATATACAGAAACAACAGCTTTTCTAAAAAAGGCATTTCTAATTAGTGTTTTTTTAAAACTCCATTTAGGATTGTTGGGTAAATTTTCAGTATCATCTAGTTTTTGTACTTCTGGATAATCTTGAAAAGTCTGATTAATTTGTAAAAATTCCTCAATTTCATCTTCATTATCCGAGAAAAAAGCAGCTACCAATGCATCAATTAATTCTTTTCGGGAAGATTCATTTTGTAAATAGTTAAATAATTCACTGTCTAAATATGCGTATTCAACAGCCAATTTTAATTGGTTAGTTGTTTTTGGTTGTAAATTATTAAAACCTGCTTTAATTTCTACGTGCCAAAATCCCTCATTTTGTAGATGAAAAAATGGATAGTGTAAACCCCCTTTATAAGACTGTGAACCAATAACATTCCAATATTTATTAAAAGCTTGAATTAATTTATCTGAGACAAAAATTTTATTATCGGTAATTTCTTCTCTCATGATCAAATCTATTACGGTTAAAAGTAGTATTGGTTTATATTGAGCATTACCACGTTTTCGACTATTACTTACTTTCAACTTGGAAAACTTTTCACAATAAAAATGAAGATTATTCATGTCTCACTACTTTGTAAAAATGCGTAAAAATGGATTATTTTAAAATCTAGTTAAATTGAATTCTTCTTCTATATTATTTTCTTGATAATCTATTGCTTTCTTTAAAATCAATAGAAATTGTATTTGATAATCAACAACTCCACGCAATTCACTTTGTAATATTTCTAATCCCCCATTAGCATACTCTTCAAATACTTGAGTCCGTTTATCCTCATATTCATCTTCCCTAGAAGCAAGTATTTGGATATCACTTGTCTCAACAATTCCTAATAATTTGATAATTTTGTCATACCCAAGTGAAGCAAAATTGTCTTGTGGAATTGGAGAAGGCTCTCTTTTTGTGGTGTCTCCTAAAGGAACACTTTTTTTATACCTTACTCCTAATGATGCTGCAAATACCATCACCTCCACATAAGTCTGGAAAAGTCCAGGTGTTTCTTTAGACGCTAGTAACGATTTCACCAACTCAGCCTTATCCTGAGCAATTTTGATTCTATTTGCAGCCATAATTATAAAATACACACCCTTAACATCACAAACCAAACCTAACTTACTAATACCACATAATCACCCTCCCCTCCGCACCTCTGCGAGAGAAAAAAATCAAAAAACATCCTCATAAACCAGAGAAAGAGGAAACCTAAAATCAACACTAACCAAATATACCTCATTACCCTCAACAAAAGGATGTAACTCCCATAAACCCCTATCATTCAACCGAAAACAATCCAAACCCACCTTATCAGCACTAATTAAAACATATTCCTGTAAAGTTGGAATCTGTCTATATAACTGAAACTTACCCCCCCTATCATAAGCTTCCGTACTCGGAGAAAGCACCTCAACAACTAAACTAGGAAATTGAATAAAATTAATCGCTTTTTTATCTTTAGGGTGACAACTAACAACAACATCAGGATAAGTAAACGGACCATTCTCCGATATACCTACTTTAGCATCAGCCATAAAAGGACGACAATTACCACCCCGCAAATGATTTTTCAACCCAGAAGCTAGATTTAAAGCAATAGTAGTATGAGGAATAGTTCCCCCAGTCATAGCAAAAACTTCACCATTGATATATTCATATTTAATATCTTGTTGTTCCTCCCACTCCAAATACTCCGAAGGACTCATATAACTTGTATCCGAACTAGCAACCATAACATTTACCTCCTGAATTTCCGTAAAATAAATTAACTAAAAATTTGCAACAACCAGCGATTAACCTCACCATCATCTTGAGTTAAACTGCGTTGAATAGCTTCCTGAACAATAGCTATTTGTAAACCTAGTAAAACCTTGGACTCCTCAATTCTCCTACTACCCCCGTCAATAATTTCAAAAGCAATAATATCATTATTATTAGCATTCATTACCCAATATTCCCTTACCCCCAACCGTTCATAAAGTAATCGTTTAAAACCTAAATCATCATTAATAGAAGCAGCAGCAACTTCTACCACTAGAGTAGGCGCTGCTAACTCATTAATATTGACAGGAGAATTATTTAAAGGTGGAAATTTGATTTTATCCCCAATATAAAAAGCTAAATCAGGTTGACATTCACTTTCACCTATTTTTCTAAAGCTGGTATTAGTAGCTTCAACAATTTTGATATTCTTGAGAGTAGCAAATAAACTCACCACCTTAGAAACAATCGAATTATAACGGCCATGACGAAAACCAACTGGTAACATTTCTACCCTCATATAATTTTGATAAAAATAAAATCTTCCTTGCTGATAATCAGAATGTTCAGCAACCTCCATAAACTCATCCCAACTTACCTTTACCCAACTATCAGTAACCAAACTTAAAGAACTAACAACCATAACTCCGTTCCTCCTCTCTGTGACTCTGCGTGAAAAAAATCCTCATTCAACCTCAACAATTTCAGTATATTCAAAACCATTCAAACTCTGTCGAACCAAAGAATATTTTTCCCTACCTAACTCAATAAAATCCTGTTCACAATTAGGTTTAGAAGAATAATAAACCAAAACATATTCCTTCCCAATCTTATCAGCAATTTCCTCCTCAACTTCTACCCTCCATTGAGTCTTAGTTACCAACACAACCAACTGATTTGCTAACTTAGGAATAGTTCGCGCAATGTGACGACGAGAATTAGCATCTAAACTACCAAAAGGAGAATCCATGACAATAGGAAAAGTGCTACTATCAGGAACCATCATCATTTTTCGTCTCTCACTCCAGTCGCGCACCTTATCAATAATACTAGCGATAAAAGATAAACTGAGAATTTGATTTTCTCCCGTAGAAGCTGCGACTGGTGCTTCAATTCCCGTCGTATTTTCCACTAAACTTAATTCATACTTTTCGCTAATTTTGGGAATATAGGGAGTAAAAGAAATATCTGAAAATATTTCCTGTACCCGCTGTTCTAATTGGAGACGAAATTGATTTTCTTGACGGTTTTTAACTTCCGATAACCGTTCAATTGCATCCTGAGTAGCATTAATGCGACGCTGTGCTAAAGATTGTTTTTCCTCATTTTGTTTTTGCTTAGATATTTGTTTTATTAAAGCATCAATAGCTGCTTTTAGATGAGAAAGTTCCTGTCGATTTGCACCCTGTTCTCGATTTAATTCATCAATTTTAGCTTCAATTTCATCAAGACGTTTTTGTAAACCACTAATTTCCTCATTGGGATCTTTTCGTAGTTGTTCCTGAATATTAGCTAATTCCAGTTCAACTTGATCGAGATTTTCCTTTAACTGTTGAATTCGTCCTTGTTCTCTATCTGCTTCTTCCCAAAATCCAAGCGCTTGTTTATCAATTTCATCAACTTGTGCACTCATTCTAATTGCGGTTTCTTCCACAGTTGAAGAACCTGCTTTTTTCATTAAATTCTTAACATGAAAATGAGTATGAGTTCCTTCTCTTAAATCCGCACCACAAATACAACGTCCAGAAGTAAGTAAATCATTGACAAATTCCTGTGAAATTCCCGCAGTTAATTCACCTCGTTGTTTTAAATCTGTGAATATTTCCCGAAATTTAGCTGTAGTTTCCGATAACAAAACAGTATAACCCCGTGCGGAAATAACCTTTTTTAAATTCTCCTTTGTTTTTTTCAACTCTTGCAATAAACTATTTTTTTGAGATTCTAAACTTTGCTTTCTTTCCTGTAATTCCTTGACAGCACTCAATTCTCGTAATTTATTACTAATCTCCTTTTTAAAAGTCTGTTGATATTCTAATTCTTGATTTATTTCCGTTTGACGTTTATTAATGTTTTCAATTTCTAATTCTTGCTTTTCTTGCTTATTTAATAACTGTTTTGTTTCCGGATCACCAATATGTTTTAAATCAGTTTCCAAAGACTTCTTAGCGTCTTTTAAGTGTTTAATAGAAAGTTCGATTACTTCCACACCTAAAAAAGTTCTAATGGCTTCAGAAATTTCCGCTTTATTATTAGAACGGACAATTTCTTCAATGCGTTCACCGTCAAAGAAAAAATATTGATGTAAACTTAATGGTAAAATCTGAGTAATAATTTCCTCAGCTTGTTGAATAGGAAAATACCATTTTCCGTCATCTCCAGCAACTTGAATTTTTAACTGAGTTTTCCCAGCTTCAATAACATCACTTTCATTTTTATAAACCCGACAACCACGAGTAGCACGATAACGATTACCTTCATGTTCCCAACCAACTTCTACCCAACATTCCACAGGTTGACCAGGTTGAGATTCCGCAATTGCACGTTTATTTACTAACTGTTCAGTTGACGCAAAAGCCGCACTAAATTTCTCATACAAAACCCAAGTGAACGCATTCAAAATACTGGTTTTACCTGCGCCATTACTACCATAAATCATCGTCGTATTGCGAATATTTCCACCAGCTAAAGTTACCTCTGGTGTTTTTCCGTAAAATGAACGAAAATTACATAATTTAATCGAAGTTAGCTTCATTGTACCGCTTCCTTCACAATAGTGAGAATATCATCATTAATATGACCTTTGCTCTTTCTATCTAACCGACTTTTCTCCAATCTCCAGACCTTCTCGATAATTTGCTTAACTTCCGGTGGTGCGCTGGTAATTGGTTCTTGAACATCTTCAATATTTGATTCTGGTATCATTTTAATAGTGCAATAGATTTATTTTCTATTTTAACCAGTTATGACACTATTTTTATATAATACGCCTTATGTGAGTTGGAGTAGCAAAAAAGAAGGGGAAACCTCAAAATAAAGGTAACAATACCAAAGTTTGACGTATTCCCATGCAAGTGCTGTACAAACAGTTAGAACTAAACGCAGATAACCGCAGATGATCACAGATGACTTTGTACCTTATTAGACTAGAAAAGGCTATAACTTATATCATCACCGCTTTGTTTGTTATAAAACAATCAATTTTATTTTGGGGTGAAAAAAAAGGTTTGGTTATAGTACCAAACCTCCATAATTGCTGTGCTTAACAACGTACTCAACTAATTTAGTGCTACTCTAGCCACATATCATCTACCTATGGAATGTATACAGATTACTCTAAATATGATAAGTCATGACCAAAATACATATTGATGTTGCGAATAATAATCTATATAAAATTTTACTCCTGATTCCTACTACCTTTTAAACAAAAAAAGGCCTGGGTGTTAGCCAAGCCTTTATATATACCAGGTGTTTACCATATATCAATACTTTAAACCTTATATGATTTCCATTCATCTTCCTACAAGGTGTGTACAAATTTCACAAAATATGATATGGCTTATATACTGATTTTTTAATCAAGTGGAAAAAGCCAAGATAAAAATTAATTAGTTATTTTAAATTATTAAAGTTATTGTTGGGTTGTGCTTTCGCTTAACCCAATTTACGATTTTAATTGAGGAAAGTAATATTTTTTTATTCTACATTTACCCAAAAATCTGCGGTTTTAACTTGTCCATTGCGGTTAAATTGTACCCACATTTTATATGTTCCTTGTTTGGGGAGTTTGGTATAAAATTCGATTTTTCCATCTATGGAATTTTCGAGCGCGTGAGCATGGATATAATCAGATGCTGTTAGGGGAGATGAACTTTTAATGATTACTAAATGTCCTTTTTTACCTAAATATGGTTGTAGATCTTTAATTGGTTGATTTTTTTGGTCTTTTAGATCAAAAGTTAGTTTAATTTCTTGACCAGCTTTGATTTTTGGTGTGGATATATTGAGATTGACTTTAGTATCTGCGATAATTTTAGTTTTGGTGAATTTTTCTAAATTTTTTGGCAAAGGAATTGTACCGGGAATGGTAATATTCATTAATGATACAATTTCCTTATTTCCAGTAGGTTTATAATCGCTAAAAAGTGTATAATTTCCTGATTCTGGAAAATTTGCAGTTACTTCAAAACGCCCTTTTTCTTTGTATTCTGGGTGAATATGATCAAAAAATCGTAAATCATCACTAACAACAATTAAGTGCATTAGTTTTTCCTGGAAAATTTCAAATTTATTGACAGGGTTTCCAGTGGAGTCTTGAATATCAATAACTAAGTTAATCGGTTGATTGGGAGCTAATTTTTGCGGAGCAGTTAATTTAACTTTGGTAGTTATTTGTGAATTATTTGTATGATGCATATTTTCCATTGAATGTCCTTCATGTTCATTCATGGAATTTCCATCATGATTCATCATCATACTAGGTGAAACTTCGCTTTTAGGAGATTTAGTATTTGATAAACAACCAGGAGCTATTAATAAAGTTGTCATCACAAAAATACTTGGGAAAAATTGTTTCATTTTAGGAAGGTTGTAATTTTAATTTACTGTTAGGGGAGGATATCAAATAGAAGTGATTAACTTCTAACTCCATTACTGATAATATCTTTTTTTTCCGCATTAGGCAATAAAGCCAAATCAGTCAATGGTAATTGAATAATTACTGTAGTTCCTTGATTTAAACCTAAACTCTCTAGGGTAATTTTACCACCCATGAGTTCAATTAAATTCCGAGAAATTGCTAAACCTAATCCAGTTCCTTCAAACTTGCGGGTAGTTGTACCATCAACCATAACAAAAGGACGAAATAGTTTACCTTGTTCTGCAGGGTCAATACCAATACCTGTATCCTTAATTGATACTATAACATGAGGATAATGATTATTGTAATTAATATTTGTGGTAATTTGAATACTACCTTCATTGGTGAATTTATTGGCGTTACTAATAATATTAATTAGCACTTGTTTAAGTTTAATAGCATCTGATTTTACAGGAATAGGCTTATCACCTATATCACAAATTAATTGTAGTCCTTTGTGTTGGATATTAACTGATTGTAAGTTAATTACCTCTAATAATAATTGTCGTAAATCTAAAGGTACTATAGTTACAGACAGTTTACCAGCTTCTATTTTAGAAATATCCAGCAAATCATTGATTATTCCTAATAAATGAATTGCTGTATCATCGGCTTTTGTCAGAAATTCTAATTCTTCTTCTCGACTATCACATAAATCATCACGTACTAAGCGTACACAGTTAATAATAATATTCAATGGGTTTCTTAATTCATGGGAAGTTGTGGCCAAAAATTGACTTTTTATTTGGTTAGCTGACTTAGCTTCTTTCCAAGCAATTTCTAATTCTTCAGCCCAATCTTTTAGTCTTTCCACCATTTGATCTAATGCTTGAGCTAATTGATTAAATTCCCGAATTTTGAAATTGCGCGGTATGGGTTGTGCCGCATGGTGGCTATGGAGATTAACAGCATAGTCGCGCAGTTCTTCTATGGGACCGGCTAAATAAGGAACTAAATAAAATGAGGCTAATAAACTAGCACCAATTAAACCAACGGTTAAAACAATGAGAATTAGTTTAATTTCTTCTAAACCAAATAGAGCATCTTTTACAGTTGTAACTGCCAATATAATCCATCTTTGTGGTGGTTTTGTAGTTACAGGTTTAGTAGTAGCTGTAAAACCTGCAACTAATTCCTGTGCTTCTATAAAGGATAAATTACTAGAATTATTGCTTCCAGATAAAGCATTTTTAACTATGGCTTGCATTCTTTCTACGTCAGCATAATCTTTAATATTAGTACCGATTCTTTCTGGAAATGGATGAGCTAAAATTTTACCATCTTCAGCAATAACTACCAAAAAACCTGTTAACGAGCCTGGATGATTGGGGTTTTGCTGATATAATGTGGTTTTAATGCTTAATCGGTAAGCTAAATTACCACGTTGATTAGCAACAGGAACTGATAAAAATAACTGTAATTGATTTTGTTTGTCTTTTTTACCAGTTTTTCCAGATGGACGTGGTAATATGAATTGAATATCAACATTATCAATGTCAGGAGATAAATCTGATGGAGTAATTTCTTGATTACCGCAACTACTGGCAATTATTTCACCCTTTTTAATTCGGGTAACTTGTAAACAATCAATTTGAGTTGGTAGTTGTTTTTTTAGTTGTTTAAGAAATTGTTGAATTTCTACATATGAGCCAGATTGAATTACTTTTGTTTGACTAGCAGTAATTAAATTAGAGCGTAAACCTGCAATATCATCAATAATTTTTTCTCCCTTGTTAACTGCACTTTCTGTTAAGTTTTGTTGAGCCGTATTTAACAGACTAGAACGAGCTTTATTCAGGGCAACCATTTCCCCTAGTAATAAAACTGGGACAAATACTAGTAGGATTCTTGTTACTAAAATTCGTCGAAATGACGATTGACTAGATTTAGCCATTGTTTGTCTCACTTCTCATCTGCAAACTACAATAACAAAAAGACAAAATTACATTAGCGAAAGGAGACATTTTATTAGTTGATGATAAATTGCATATTCATATAAACTTCTAATTAAAAAAATAGAAAGCAGGTAAAAATTTAAAATTTAAAATTAATAAACCGTATGTTGCACATTAAGATTAATACTATAAACTCCCTCAAAAAATTAACCCCATGATCGAATATCGTCCCCATACCACAGTAGTTTTAGCCATGAGTGCTGATGGCAAAATAGCGGATTTTAGGCAAGCACCCGCTCGATTTGGCTCAGTAGTCGATCAAGCCCACCTGGAGAAACAAATTGCTATTTCTGATGCCGTTTTATTTGGTGCTGGTACTCTTCGTGCCTACAATACAACAATGACCATCTCAGAGACAATACTCTTGCAACAAAGAAAAGAAGTAAATAAGCATCCCCAACCAGTCCATATAGTGATTTCTCGTTCGGCTAACCTGAATCCGGACATTAAATTTTTCCAACAACCAGTAAGACGTTGGTTACTTACAACCTCTCTGGGGGCTTATTTTTGGCAAGAAAGATCAGAATTTGAGCAAGTTTTAGTATTTGAAAATCCTACAGGAGAAATTGATCTTTTGGCTGCTTTAACATATTTATCCAGTTTACAAATTACCCGTTTAGCTATTTTAGGAGGAGGAAAATTAGTGGCATCTTTCCTAGAATCTAATTTAATTGATGAAATCTGGCTGACTATTTGTCCACTAATTTTAGGTGGTAGTATGGCTCTTTCACCTGTGGAAGGGATAGGATTTTTATCTGATGTTGCTCCTAAGTTACAATTACTAGAAGTATTCACTGTTGAGCAAGAAGTATTTTTGCACTATAGGATAATTCGCTAGAGGTGCAGGGTCTACACTCGGCAAGGAGTCAGCAGTAAATCTAAAACCTAAAATTACAGGACAAATATACAATGTTTAAAGAACACAAACCTCAATATTCTCTTGTTTGGACACACACAATCGCCGATATTCCCCAAACTGCTTGGGATGCCTTAGCAATGCCGCTAAAAACGCCTTTTTTAGAATGGGATTGGTTGAACAATTTAGAAATATCCCAAAGTGCTACAGCTAATGCTGGTTGGTTGCCAAATCACTTGATTTTATGGCGAGATAGAACTTTAATTGGGGCTGCTCCATTATATTTAAAAGGACATAGCCAGGGGGAATTTGTTTTTGATCATCAATGGGCAGAATTAGCTTCTCGTTTGGGCATAGAATATTATCCTAAACTCCTGGGAATGACACCATTCACGCCCGCTGAAGGTTATCGCTTTTTAATTGCTCCAGGAGAAGATGAGGAAGAAATTACAGCTTTAATGCTTCATGAAATTGATAGTTTTTGTGTGAAATATCGCATTTCTGGCTGTCATTTTCTCTATGTTGATCCACAATGGCGACTAATTTTAGAACGTCAGGGTTTTACAACTTGGCTACATCATAGTTATATTTGGGAAAATGCTGATTTTCAAACTTTTGATGATTATCTCACTGGATTTAATGCGAATCAAAGACGCAATATTAAACGGGAACGCAAATCTGTGGAAAAGGCAGGTTTAAAACTGCAAGCATTAACAGGTCAAGAAATTCCTAATTCTCTGTTTTCGTTAATGTATGATTTCTATGCTGATACTTGTGATAAGTTTGGCTGGTGGGGGAGTAAGTATTTAACTAAGCAATTTTTTGAACAATTAGATTATAATTATCGACATCGGGTTGTATTTTTTGCGGCTTATGATCAAGAAAATTCTCATCAACCTGTAGGAATGTCTTTTTGTTTATTTAAAGAAGACAAACTATATGGACGTTATTGGGGGAGTTTTCAAGACATAGATTGTTTACATTTTGATGCTTGTTATTATGCACCAATTGAATGGGCGATCGCTCATGGTATCCAAAATTTTGACCCCGGCGCTGGTGGTAAACATAAAAAACGCCGAGGTTTTCCTGCTACTTCTAATTACAGTCTTCACCGCTTTTACAACAACCGTTTAGGACAAATTATTTTGCCTTGGGTTCGGGAAGTAAATCAGATGGAACAAAAAGAAATTGATACCATTAATGCAGAGTTACCCTTTAAGTAGCAGGAAATAGAAGCCCGATTTTTTTTAAAAGTTAGGCATCTGCATATTACATATTTCCGAAAAACATCACACAAGAATTACACTAAAGATGTAATCTAAAAATACTTGTTCTAGAAATTTAGTTTTTACAATGGTTATGGATTTACTACTTGAAGATTTGACCGCAATTGATAATCAACTTTCTCACCGTCATATTGATCTTGACCCCAACGGTTATTTTATTATCTACATAGACCAACATGAAAGATTAATTTATGCCAAGCACTTCACTAATATCATTAATGAACGTGGTTTGGCCGTAAATCCAGAAACAGGTGAAGTAATTCCTGTTCGCGGTAAGGTGGAAAGAACCCACAGAACTTTATTTAGCGGACGGACAGCTAAAGAAATCTGTATTAAGATTTTTGAAGAAACGCTAAATTGTCCTGTAACTTTACTAGATCATGCAGCTTATCTAGGTAGAGAACTTGTTCGCGCTGAAATTGCTTTAGTTTCAGGAAAGGAGTATATTCAAGATTAGCAAAAGTAAATGCAAATGTACCAGAATCGCATATACAGCGTTTTCCACTGAAGATTAGGTACAAAGTTGAATCATAGTTGAATCATAAAACTCTTGTGGTGCGGGCATCTTGCCCGCTAGATATGTGCCTAATAACACTGTCACCTGATTAACTACCTTTCCTGTGTTAAATAGCACAAGTAAGTTATGGGGGGATAATTCTCACAAATCCTGGTAAGATAGCAGGTTAAATTAGCAGATTTATATTATGAATAATAACGATTTAGCTTTTACTCCAGCCTTAGAGTTAGCAAAATTAATCCGTCTGCGGGAGGTGTCGCCTTTAGAGTTGGTAGAAATATATTTAGAAAGAATTGAACGCTTAAATCCTCAATTAGGTAGTTATTTTACAATTACAGCAGACTTAGCGATCGCTGATGCTAAACACAAAACGGAATTATTGACAACAACATCCGAATTACCGCCGTTTTTTGGTGTACCAATTTCCATTAAAGACTTAAGTGCCGTTGCAGGTGTTACTTGTACCTACGGAAATTCACTACTATTAAATAATATTGCCAATCATGATGATGGGGTAGTTACGAAAATTAAACAAGCAGGATTTATTATTCTTGGTAAAACCGCAACATCCGAATTAGGTTCTTATCCTTACAGCGAACCTGTAGGGTTTCCTCCAGCGAGAAACCCTTGGAATTTAGAATATACTCCAGGTGGTTCTAGTGGTGGTGCAGCAGCTTCCGTAGCAGCGGGATTAAGTGCGATCGCTCAAGGTTCAGATGGTGGTGGCTCAGTCCGTGGACCAGCGGCTTGTTGTGGTGTCATTGGTATTAAACCGACAAGGGGAAGAGTCACTAAAGCCCCTATAGGCGATCGCTTGGGAGGTATTGGAGTTGATGGTCCACTAGCCCGCACGGTAGCTGATGCAGCAGCCATGTTAGATGTTATCTCTGGCTATGTTACAGGTGATCCTTATTGGCTACCAGATCCGCAACCATCATTTCTCGCTGCGACTCAAGTTAAATTAGATACTTTGAAAATTGCCTTTAGTACCAGTATTATGCCCTTTGGAGAAGCGGACGCTAACTGTACACAAGGGGTATTAACAACCATCCAGTTATTAACAGAATTTGGACACCAAGTTACGGAAAAATGTCCAGATTTTAGTGCTTTAATCGAACCATTTAAAGCAGTTTGGCAAGCGGGAATAGCAGCGGCCAGAATCCCTGCGGAAGCATTGCAACCCCTGAACCGCTGGTTATTAGCAAAAAATGGTTCTGTAGCGGAATATCTGCAAGCACTCTCCCAAATGCAAATTGCCTCCCGGAAAATTATCGCATTTTTTAATACAATAGATGTACTTGTATTACCAGTTTATTTACATTCTCCGATTCGGGTCAGTGCATGGGCGGATTTGAGTCCAGAGGAGACATTTGCTAAAATTGCCAACTGGGTCGCACCTTGCCCTGTCGCCAATGCTACTGGATTACCTGCTATAGCCGTTCCTATGGGTTTCGATAGCAATGGTTTACCCTTGAGTGTGCAGTTAATTGGTAAACCGGCAGCCGAGTCCACTTTAATTAGTCTAGCAGCCCAATTAGAAGCCGCTAACCCTTGGATTCAACATCGTCCAGCACTTTAAGTCTAAATCAGGATTTATAGCAGTTTCCGTTATTATGAACAATACATTGAAAAAAGCCTTGATTTGTAGGTTGGGCTGAAGCATGAAACCCAACAAAGCAGGAAATAGACCATGTATTGATTGCAGATATTAATCATAAAACTCCTGTGGTGCGGGCATCTTGCCCGCATAATTTGTACCTAACTCAATATCAACGTTACATTTTAATTACTCAGTTTTTCCTGTTCACGAGCATCGACAACTAAAACTAAACAAAGTGCGGCAACTGCTTTTTCCCATGCTTGACGGACTTTTTCATCTTCGACACCATCAAATAAGCCCACCAAGCGAGGAACGGCTTGTTCTAAAGCTTTGTGCGGTACGGGACGATGTAATTCAACCAGATGATTGATACTTTCTTGATTATTGAGAAAACCAACTACCCATTTTGTTGTATGATCTGGACTATCGGGAACATTTTGCACACCTAATTCATTTTTTAACCAATCATAAAAAAGTGGTAAATGTTCAGCTAAAACTGCACCGGCTGTAGGTAAGGTTTTTTTGAGTAAGCTAATATCTAAACTGTCTAATTCTTGTTTCAAAGCCGGTGAATTTAGCACCTCATTTAAGGGTGTGGAAAGTATTGCTGTTATTTCCGATTCGGAAAAATCTAAATTTTGGGTGAAAGTTGAAATTAGAGATTTCATGTTCTACATTCCAGGGATTATCCCTTATGCTGTAGAATCATGATAGCGTTACGCACCAAAATCTTTAATAATGTTGCATTACTAAGCTGTTACGCAGCTAAATTTGATAACCACAATTTACTTGAACTTTGTGGTGCGGGTATCTTGTTTACTAGAATTATACAAACTAAATACAGTACAGTTTAACTTCATCCCATTTATCCGTCAAGTCGTTTGTTAGCGAGAAGTAATCGCACCTCTGATTTATGACTATGGAAAGGTTTATGAATAATTTGATTGAGTGAAGATACCGATTGTTTAGCTGAGAAATAAGATGAAAAAACGCGTCTATTTTCGCAGGTTTCGACAATACTTACTAAAAACCAGTCTTGCAGATTATTGTTAAATATCTGATCATCATATTGCTGACTCACAGGCAAAAAAGGCTCATTAACCCTAATTAATCTACCAGAATTGATATTAGTAATTAATTTTTCAAGTATTTCTACACTAATTTGTCTTTTCCCTAACTCTGCCGCTACTCTAGCTAAACTACAATATCTAGTGAACGAAGCTTGAGTTTTAACAGCTTCCTGAATACATTTAAAAGAATGTTCTAAAGACGCAAATTTTTCTCCTGGAGAAAGATTCACTGTTTTAGTTAGAAAAAAATAATTCAGCCCTTCTAAATAAATTTGACTATCAGCATTGGCAACCATTACGTATTCTTGCCACTGATTAAGGAAAGGAGTTGCATAATTTAAAGCTGCTATTGCTTCTAACCAATAGGATGGTTTTGGGAGTAGGGATTTTTCTGGAATTTGTGTTACTAACAAACTACGTTCTGCTAGTTGTTGAGATCGATCTAACTTACAGGCAAACAAGTTTAATTGATAGCCATCTACTGGCTGATTTACATCAAAAGGAACTAAACAACCTAGACTAGAAATTAAGTAGTAAATTTCATAACCTAGATTTTTAAATAGCTGAATTAACCGCATATTAATATGTTTGCCATGCTTGAGTTCAAACATAATTAATGGCGATTGCTCAAGGAAGAATCTTTTCCCACCAGTGAGAATCTTGGCTTCTTCTCCTTCTGCATCTAACTTAATAAAGTCAATCTTCTGCCAGTTACGCATTGCTAATTCTTGATCCAAGTTTAGCAGTTTAATAATTTCTTGTTGTTGAGATAAATTATCAGGCTGTAAAGAATTTAGTTCACTATTTGTTGATAAAAATAAAGTTGCCTCACCTTCACAATCTGATAAGCCAGCATTGACTATCTCTATATTTGTAAAACCATTAGCTTCTACACCTTTTCGCAATAACGAAACAACGGAACTGGCAGGTTCATAAGCTGTAATTTTACCTTGTTTTTGAAGTAAATTAGCTATAGTTAAAGTGTAAACTCCATGATTAGCACCAATATCTAGGATTTCCATCCCTGGTGTAATCAGTTTGCGAATAAACTCCATTTCTGGCTCAAACCAATCACCCTGTTCTAGTAAAACATAAGTTGTCAGACTGTTTAGATCATTCTTAACACATACTTTAATTCCCCCCTCAATTTCCACCAAGCATTCATGAGGATCAATCTCAGTAAATTTAAAATATTTAAGCTGTTCAGAATTATTACCATTTTTGTGAGAAATTGGAATAATTTTATTAGTAGGTTGAGGATAATACTGTTGCAAAAAACATTTTAAATTTTGTCGAATTTCACTATTATCAGGTTCTAATAACAGTGCACAGCGATAATATTTTTCAGCCTCTGCAATTAATTCCTGTTCTTCTAAAAGCTGACCTAGAGCCTGATATGTCGCAGTAGAACCGCGATTAATAACCAGAGATTGCAAATAAGATGAAATAGCATTTTCTACCTCATCCAAGGCTTGATAAGCTTGACCTAAATGATAATATCCCTGAGCATCATCAGGATGATTTTCGATATATTGTTGATAATAATTAACAGCATCTATAGGTTCTAATTCCACCGAGAGAGAAGCATGATTAGGGAAATTTTCACTGTTAGATATTGGGGTTTCTTGTTGAATATAAATTTGCCACATTTGGCGATAAGCTGCTTCTAAAGTGCTGGCGATGTTTTTCACATCCAACAAAGGAGAATGCTGCATTCTTTCCCGCATATTTGAGCGCAAAGATTGGAGATAATCTGGATTTTGCGCTAATGCGATCGCTTTTTGAACATACTCGACGGCACTATTAGCAATACAATCGTCTAAACCAACACTGTGGAGAATACTAGCACTCATGCGCTCCATTTTCCGAGTCCCTGCTAGGGTTAATGTCGGTACTCCCATCCACAAGGCCTCACAAGTCGTAGTACATCCCGTATAGGGTATACTATCCAAATGCAGATCAACTTGATTATAAAGATCTAGATGCTCTTCATCATTAACAAATGCACCATATAAGAAAATGCGTTTGGGATCAATACCCTGTTCCACAAAGGGAGTTTGAATTTTTTCAGCAATTAAGGGATTGAATACGTTAGAACCGGCACATTTTAAGATCAAGCGAGAATTAGGTACTGCTTTGAGTATTTCAATCCACAGAGTAAAAGTTTCTGGTGTCAGTTTGCGTAAATTATTGAAAGATGAAAAAGTAAAAACTCCCGTTTTTTGACAAGGAAGCTCAGTAACTTCAGGGGCATTTTTTAGAGGTTCATAACCTACATAACAACGAGGTAAACGCCATATAGTTTCGCTGGTTTTTTCCTCTGTATCATTAGGATGCAGAACTTGATCAGTAATCCAGTAGTCAATTGTCGGTAAACCTGTAGTAGCAAAATAACCTAAATATGTAACTTGAATCGGCGCTGGTTTCATCCCCAAGACCATCATCCGGTTATTTGCTGTATGCCCTGCTAAATCAACGAGAATATCTATGCGGTCTGTTCGAATTAATTCAGCTACTTGTAAATCTGCAAGACCAACAGTAGAACGCCAAGCATCGCAGATATCTATAATTTCCTCTGTAATGGTATCCGGTTCTTTGACTTCCCCATAGCAGAAAACCTCAACCTGGGTGCGGTCATGGTGTTGAAAAACAGGTTTAATAAATGAACTTACCGAATGTCTCTTAAAATCAGGGGAAATATAGCCAATGCGTAAACGACGGTGTGGAGTTTTATTATTAGAGTGAGTAGTTAGGGTTGGTAACCATTGACTAACTACTTGCTGTTGATACCACAATTTAGCAGAATCTAATATTTCTTGAGGCGTAAAACTGACAAGAGAAGATAAATTAAACAGAAAACAAGAATGTAGTTTAGGATTATTAGGATTAATTTTCAGGGCTTCATTTAACAGACTAATACATTCTGACAATTTTCCTTGTTCACCGGCAATAAATCCTAAAAGTTCATAAGTTTCGCTATGGTTAGGATTTAATTGCAGGATTTTTTGGAAACATTCTTGACTTAAATTTGCTTGTCCACTTTTATAGTAAACATACCCTAAATTTTTTAAAGAATCAATGTAATTTTCATTAATTTTTAAAGACTTAAGATAGGAAGTAATTGCTTCTGAATAGCGGTTTTGATGTTGAAAAATACAACCTAAATTATAGTAAGCCAAAACACAATCTGGATCTAGCTCAATCAGAGATTTAAAATAGATTTTTGCTTCTTCAAATTTCCGTTCCCGCACCAATATTGCCCCGGTATCGTTTATTTCTTCTGTCAAATGAGGCAACAATTCCAGGTCTTTTTCTCCTAGCAAATTTTGAATTAAATCTGTACCTTTTCCCTGTTGCCAAAGTAAAGCTAAATTGAATTTAGCCCCCTGATGATCTGCATCTAATTGCAAGACTTGGGAAAATTGATCTATAGCTTCATTAAACTGCTTTTGACGTTTAAAAATCAATCCTAAGCGATAGTAAGCCTTAGTATAATTCCCGGTAATTTTAATAGCATGATTATAATGATCAATAGCTTTTTCCCAATTATCCTCCTGTTCATAGACAAAACCCAGATTATAGTAAGATTTAGCTAAATTAGGTTGGATATTCAGAGCGCGTAAATACCATTTTTCTGCCAATTGGAAGTCATTTTTTAAAGTTAGGGCTGTTCCCAGTAAATGGCAAATTTCCCCAGCTTCATATAACCGCCCCATAGCAGTTAAAATCGTGATTAGATATTGATCAATTGATTCATAAAATTGCTCCCTTAATTCCGTTTTTAGTTTGCTAAATTCACCAATGATTTTATCAATTTGGATGAGCAGTGGTTCTAATTGCATTGCTGCTAAATCTTGTTCTAATCTTTGAGCTATAGTAAATTCATCTTCATCATTAAATTGCATTAGTAATGATTTTAGCAACGTTTCAATAATTAAACATTGCTCGGAACTGAGAATTTCTGTCCAGTCCAGTACCTTTTCTGGTTGTGGTAAGACGTACTTCTTTAATAAGAACTCAATTTCAGATTCTGTAGGTTCAATTTTTAAATATTTTGCTAATTTAAAAATTTCTAAATATGGTTCGGAAATTAATTCTTTTCTACAAATTAATAAAGTTTGATCACTATCAGGAAACCACTGTTCTTGATATTGTTGCCAAAGATTGACAAAACTAGATTCAAATGTTACTTTATCTTCTAAGGAAGCAATGACAGCGGCTAAAATTTCCCGGGGGTTTTGATGTAGATAAATACTCTTAGCTTCATCTTGCTGGATTTTCTCTAAAACTAGTTTTGAGGGAATTTGATATTGAATTAGTGTTACTGATGAGGATTTTTCTGAAAGCTGACAATAAGCATCTATTTCAGATGCAGTATTACATATAATTCCTTGAATATTGTGTTTATCTATTTGAGTTAGTAAAGTTTGGCAAAGTTCGTAAACTAGACTTCTCAAATCATTAGTAATTCCACCACAGAAAATAATCATAAAAACCCCTAAACATTGATAATTTATCTAAAAACTTGCAAAAACAATCATCAGAGAAATCTGAATAAAATAGCCCTTTAATTTTTAACTTTCGTCAGGCAAAAATTGTATTTATTATTAGTATTAGTTAAGCTTTTGCTCACCATATCCTATAACTTCTCAAAATACAATTAATCTAGAGCAGAAGAACCACCACTTTGCAATGATTTAACAATATCCCCAATATCATCTAAGCTATGATCATTAATAGCAGTATCAATGTTATTAACAATAGCAGCTTGAATGGTTTTATCTGTATAATTTACCGTTTCATCATTCGTATGTTCCTTCATAATTGCTACCTGATTAAAATTATTATCTACAGAACCATAGATAATTTTTATTGTCAGATTACCATTAGTGCTAATAGAATCTTGGGGAAATATAATTTCGGATGTAAAATTATTGATTGTACCATCCGATAAAATATGAGTAATGGCCACATAAGCTCTAGGCTGGGAATTATTACTGATAAACTGAGCGTGAGCAGGTTTCCCAGTAATAAATAAACTGGTAACTGCTACCTCTGTCAACAAAAGTATAATGACAGATGCTTTTGATGTCTGGATACAGTTGGTGTTCATTGTTGGGAGACCTCAGGGTTAAACTATTCAAATATTTCCCAACTCAAGTCTTCAAGTCTGGAGCAAAGATAGTAGACATTAGTTCCAATTCAGAATAAAATTAACTCGTCCCCCAGTTGAAGCTGGGGGAATACATATAGAGAATAGGGCATTAATTTCCTTGACCTATGCTCCATAAGGCTAGTTGACGATTCCTTCTAGTTCTTTTAATGAGTAGGAATCGCCGACTTTATTTAACTAGTCCAAGCCATTAGAACCACGCCAAGACTTGACGATACCGTTGATGTCACCGAAGCGGTTAGCAGAAGTTGAAGCCGCAGCGTCAATTGCACGAGCAGTAGCCGCTTCAACTGTTTTTGCAGCATATGTTGATCCGACAGCAGTCATTGTTGCAGATACAATTCCAACTTGGCTGGAGTCATTGTTTACAGTAGCATAACTAATAGAAATTGATACCGTACCATTGGATACATAATCATTCTGTGGAAATACGATTTCTGCAGCAAAGCTGTTACTTACAGTATTGCTTAAAACATTAGTCACCGCACCAGATACTCTGGATTGAGAATCCTGAGCTTGAGCGGATTCGGTGCTGATAAATGAACCTGCAATCGCACCACCTGCTAAGAGAGAAGCAATAGCAGCGGCTTTTAATACTTTGTTAGACGTTGTTTTCATGATTACATTTTTTGATTTGGTTAATCAGAACTTACACATTGTTATCATCTGTAATCTCTAAAACAGGCTTTCAACCTTTGATAACGGAACTATGACCAAGTTTTCAGGAATGGAAGAAAAATCCTCTTAGTCAAACATTCCCGTAGAAATCACTGACCCATAAATTCCAATGATACAGACTGATATTTTAGGTTTTCACTAGAAGGCAATAACCTATGTCTGATAGTATACACAAAACTTTTGATATTTGTCAAGTAAAAAAAGAAGAAAATAATACAGAATTTATTATTGATAGAATCTAGAAATATTTGTATTTTAGCTATTTTAAGCTATTACAAGGGTTTTAAGCCATCTGCAAGCCATATTTATTGATTTGGGCGTTAATTCCTAAAACCCTGAAATGACGGATTTTCGTTGATTTACATTGTCAGTGCGTAAGTTATATTTTTTTTGACTTGTATTTTTTTATTTCATGGTTTACACTATTATATAAAATACCACCCAAAATATTGAGTGGCTAATTATACCTTTTTAGCTTTGTCTCTAACCATAGAAATAAGGTGTAAGTTTGTTGGACTCTTTAAAATCTATAGCTATACAAAGGAACTCGTTTAAGCCATAGATGCTACTGTTTATTAATGTGTAAGTGCCATGAATATGAAGAAGCAAGATATTTTCTGGAGTGTTGAACTATTGGTAACTTTCGGGGTGTCGTTACTGCTTCCCACGAAAGTCCTAGCAACGGAACAGGAAAAAGTACATGATTTTTTTGGGGTCAATACCAATGACCAGGATATTCAAGCGGAAAAAGACCTAGAACCTACAGAGGTAAATACTCAGTCAGAAAATTCAACACTTTCTAGTCCAGAAATAGTTGGTAGTATTTCTTTTTCACCCCAGCAAGAGTTAAATAACAACGAAATCAATTTTAATCAAGATTCTAAATATCAGTTACCAAAAAATATTCCAGATACAGCTTTTAATTGTCAGGAAAATAAGCTGGAAAATTCTGCGTCTATACCTATGACTACAGAAGTTAATTCCAATATCCAGCAGGAATTAAAAGGACATATTTCCAACTGTAAAGACAATTTTAGCTATATCTCTGATGATATTTTAGATAGTCAAACATTGTTGCAAAGGGATTTAAATATAACAGATTCCAACAGTTTTAATTTATACAAATCTAATCAAAAGATTGTTTTTAAGAATGAAACCTTAATTGCACAGAGTATAAATGATCAGAAACAAGCACAATTACCTCCAATTCAGCCAAACTCCACTTTAATTCCCAAAGAAATACCTCCTTTACCTATTCCAGGGGATAAAAAACTAGAAGATAAACCAGAAGATAAACCAGAAGATAACCCAAAATTAACACCAGAAGAAAATAAAAAAATTCTGAGAATTTTAATGCGGAACTTGTTAGATAATAGTGCGTCAAGATATCCATTTTTTGTCAATACAAGTGATAAATTAATTATTAATCCTCGTAATTTTCAACCCTCAAAATTTAATTTATATTCAAATTTTGGTGTTGATTTAGATAAATTTGAGCCAGGAAATGTATTGCAAAAAGAAGAATTTAGTGACCCACTAATAAAAACAACTAATGTTTCTTTTTATCCTGACGAAGAACAATTGTATTGGGTATTAGATGGCAATCGTGTTGTAATTGAAACCAAAGGAAACCATCTAAATTTTAGCTATCAGGGAAATAGTTATCAACAAAAAATCAGACAAGTTGCTAAAGTTTCTACAGTTTTTTGGGGTGTACAAACAGCATTTGGTATTCCTACTGCTTTTGCAGATTTAGTAGGAGATAAAAATTCAAATAACGTCAATATTACTAGTGGTGCTGCGGAAATAGTTGTACCTCCAGGAGCTAGTTTACCTGATAATAGCAGTTTTAATGTGAATATTACTCGATCTGATGGTAGTGTATTCCAAAAAATTATTCCTCTAAATGAAACACGCAAAGCAACCACAGACGAAATACTAGGAGGAGGTTCATTATTTGGCAATTTAGATGCTACAAATGCACCCAAATTTTTACAAGGATTTCCAACTGTCAATTTACAACCTTTATTAAATAATGGTGTCAAATTAGAAGCTGGTAGTATTATCCCTCGTGAAAATCTCACTGCTGCGGGACTAACATTAGGTGATTTTTTCACCACACAAGGATATTCTTTTAAGTCTTCAATGACTTCTCTTCCAGGGATTAAAACTTTACAAGTTAATCAAATTGATAATAATGATATTCTTCAAGTTCTTAGCAATCCTTTCTTAACAAAAGAACAAAGAGATTTTCATTATCTCAATTCCTTAATGTGGTACAATCTTGGGCAACAAAGTCCTGAATTTACAGCTTCTTCAGTATTTGGTCCTAAGATTCAAGATTGGTATAGATATACTTTAACTTGGTCAAAAAACCGCACTTTGCTACAATATGATCCAGAGAAAATTAGTTTAAATTATTTAAATGTTTTCTCTAATCCTGGGTTATCTATAACTACAGCACAATGGCAAGATACAGATTTTAATCAAACCACAAATGCTAGTCTAGGATTAATTCTAGGTAGTGCTTTTAGTGTTATTAGTCCTGGTGATTTAGATGCAGCTATTGGTGAAGCAAAAAGAGAGTATCAGAACTTAAAACCTTTATCAATTTTGAAAACAAAAGCCACATCTCAACAACGTAAACAAATGAATGAAAGATTAAATAATACCCTAAATTATGGTACTACTAATAGTAGTCTTGCCCAAGTTTCAGGAAGTTATACTTTTTCAGGAAATATCGCTCCAGACAGTTCCTTATTATTGCAATTTAGAACAGGTCTTTATCAAAGAAATGTCCAACTTTTTCAGCAAATCATACAACCTTGGAGTGATGAAACTCCGGTTGTTATAGATTTTGTTCGTCCTAGTAATTTTGGTCCAATATCTTTTATAGGTATTAATTTTCCTACTAGTTTAACTCAAATTAATACTCCTGAAACAACTAATTTTACCTTTTTACGAGCAGAAACTTCAGATGGAAAAGTTCTATTTGATAAATCTTATGCATTTGATAATAAGCTCAATAATTCGTTTACAGCAGTTCCTGTAATTGGGGGAGGAAAAACTTTTGATATCGATTTTGGAAGAATTCAACTCAGTAAGTCTCGACAAAGAGAAATTGCAATATCTTCCTATACTGGAAATCTTTATTTACCAGCAGTAGAATTAGTTATGTCTGGAAGTATTGATGATTTGAGTTATTCCCTATCTACAGGTATGTGGTTTAATCTTTTTCCTGATTCTGCACCGGTCATTAATCAGAATTTAGGTAATTTAAATCCTAATTCTACAGCAGAAAATTCTCTAGGAGGAATGTTAAAATTTGCCCTTAAAGGAGATTTTCAAAACACTTTTTATGACCAAAATCAGCAATGGGAAAGTATCATAGTTAATTCACCTTTTTTATCCCTAACTTATAATACTAATCCCAATCGTTTGAATCTATCAAGTCTTTCTGTTGGTAATGTATTTCAATTTGTAGAACCAGATTTTAATATAACTTTTTATCCAGTATTAAGTTATTTCCCTAAAATTCTCAATCCTGATGTTCAATCTTCTAGCTTAGATGATATTAGCACCTTTTTACTGTTGAATTTTTCCCATAAAGATGGTTTTAATTTTAATAGTTCTGTCTCTTTTAATGATCAAACTTCATATAAAGTTGAAGCTACCTATGATGTTTTCAAAGACCAAAAAGTAGGGACTATGGCAACTGGTCCATACTATTCTTCTTATTCTACAGCTTCTAAAGTATTTGACAGTCAGTTAAAAGATCCTAATTATGGGATGATATTTCGTTATACCAGTGCTAATTCTGGTTTAATTATCAGTTCTCGTTTAGGTAAAAGTGAGGATGGTTTTAGAGGGGATATGAATCTAGAATTTAAATTTTAGAAGATTTAAAACCCTGAAAAATCAAAAACTCTCTCCTATAAGGAGAGAGACTTTATTTATCCAATTCCCAAATTAATCTAAAGCTGGTACTAAAAAATTAACACTATTTATTCTAGAATCAACGATGTCAACCGTAAATTCGACACTTTTATCATCAATCTGCCTTTCAAAAGGTATCACTACATTAATAGTAGACACATTTCCTGATGTATTCGGAATAGGAATAGATATAGATCCTGTACCCGTCGTGATTTTATCTACACCATTTTTTTCGATCGCAGAAACATAGCTAGGGATTATACCATCTGCACTCTTAACGATAAACTGAGTTGGTAGCTGAAATGCTGATGGAGTTTGAATACTTGGTTCTGTGATAGTTACTGATGGAGTTTGAATACTTGGTCTTGTGATAGTTACTGATGGAGTTTGAATACTTGGTCTTGTGATAGTTACTGATGGAGTTTGAATACTTGGTCTTGTGATACTAAATACGGATTGTGCTTGAACACTTTCATGTATTAAAGTTGATAGTAAAATAGCTAACATCAACTCTTTAACTTCCAAACTATTGATAGACTTGATTTGTAGTGTCATTGTATTTAGTCATTTATTTCAACACCTTAGTGTAACTTTTATATAAGTATTGGTAATACATTAGCTGTAAGCTTTTGTAATTAAAACTTCTACCTCCCTAGGGAACAGAAGAGATAAAACACCTTAAAACCAATACCCTTTAACCCTTTCAATCTTGTTACACAGAAAAGTACATAGATTAATTCTCACACTTATTAATTCCATTGTCAATAATCTTGCTAGAAAAATCCGATTTTGTATTAGTCTTAATTCCAAAATTGGTTTAATATCTTTAATATAATTCTCTTTTAAACGCTTGTAGTATCAGTCTTATCTCTATAATTATCTTCCTTAAAACCTCTCATCACAGCAATGTTCTGTATTGTGCTAAATATTTTCTGCGTGAAAAATAGTTTGGTAAAAGGTAAATAATTACCAATTACCAACTAACCAAAATTAAGCTTTCTTCAACCAACTAAACATGGCACGTAAATCTTTACCAACCGCCTCAATAGGATGTTCCGCTTCTTGACGACGCATAGCAGTAAAACCAGGTTTACCCGCTTGGTTTTCCAACACAAACTCCCGCGCAAATTGTCCAGATTGAATTTCGCTGAGGATTTTCTTCATTTCCGCTTTAGTGTCAGCAGTGACAACGCGAGGACCACGAGTATAATCACCATATTCGGCAGTATTAGAAATACTATCACGCATTGTTGCCAAACCACCTTCTACCACCAAATCAACAATTAACTTGACTTCGTGCAAACATTCAAAATAAGCTAATTCTGGTTGATATCCTGCTTCTACCAGAGTTTCAAACCCAGCTTTAATTAAAGCACTCAAACCCCCACATAATACCGCTTGTTCCCCAAATAAATCCGTTTCAGTCTCTTCGCGGAAAGTAGTTTCTAAAACACCCGCGCGTGTACCACCAATACCTCTAGCATAAGCCATAGCGCGATCGCGTGCGTGACCAGTGGCATCTTGATAAACTGCAAATAACGCAGGTACACCTTGTCCTTGTTCATAAGTACGACGGACTAAATGTCCTGGTCCTTTAGGTGCAACCATCACCACATCAATATTAGTCGGGGGTACAACTTGTCCAAAATGGATATTAAAACCATGTGCAAAAGCTAAAACGTTTCCAGCTTCTAAATTTGGCTCAATTTCGGTTTTATAAATAGTTTTTTGAACCTCATCAGGTAATAAAATCATGATGAAATCAGCAGCTTTAGCAGCATCAGCCACATTTTTGACAGTCAACCCAGCAGATTCCGCCTTTGCTGTAGACTTACTACCGGGGTATAATCCCACAATCACATTAACACCGCTATCTTTTAGATTCAGCGCGTGAGCATGACCTTGAGAACCATAACCAATAATAGCAACGGTCTTACCTGCTAAAAGATCTAAATTAGCATCTTCATCATAATACATACGCGCCATAGAAGCATCTCCTGTTCGTAATAGTTGTTGTCAAATTGGCAGAATTTTTATTGTATCGCAAACTGTTCAGTTGTCAGTTGACCAATCAGCAAACTCTCACAACCGTGCTAACTAAACCCTGATAAATGGATAATTTCTGACCATTGCATCAAAATTTGACTAATTATGGCCTTCGTGGAGCGTGCCTAACGCATCCCTATACATATAAAATATCTATCTCTACTCTTAATTTAATCCCAAAATAAAATAGTTATTTATTCAAATTGCAAAATTCAAAATTATCGCCTATAATGAAAATGTGAACTGCATGGGGCTTTAACGGTTTCGACAGGTTGGCGAAAGCTACTCTGTGATTCAGGTCGAGAGCGAGTCATCTCTCGCAAATCAAAGACTCGAAAAAAAAGTAAATGCGAACAATATCGTAAAATTTGCTCGTCGGGAAGCTCTAGTAGCAGCCTAAGAAACCTCTTTCAGGTTCGAGCGTCTTTAATTTGACTCCGTTAAGGATTAAAGACCTAACCCCCAACGGATGCTCCAACAAGCGTTCTCTGGTTGGCTTGGAGGCTAAGATTAAATCAGAGCATCCTACGTTCGGGATAATGAACGATTCCCGCCTTGAGGGTCAGAAAGGCTAAACCTGTGAACGAGTGGAGGGTTAATACCCAGTTTGGACATGGGTTCGACTCCCATAAGCTCCATTTTCAATAGTTATTTAACCCGCTAAACACTTGAATGTGTCCGCGGGTTTTTTGTTATTGTAGAGGCCTTTGACATACTCACCGACCTGAAGGTGCGGTGATTCTTGACACTTCAATGAAACACGCCACAAGTGGTCTTATCGTCCCTCCATGTCCGTTTAAAGTC
>Ga0208358_1000117_pt1 | contig 27127 bp, 6 predicted proteins | sample LakMenEpi10Aug09_FD_150685 | JGI IMG/M metagenome (GOLD analysis project Ga0208358, IMG submission 150685) | Freshwater microbial communities from Lake Mendota, WI - 10AUG2009 deep hole epilimnion (SPAdes) | ecosystem: Environmental > Aquatic > Freshwater > Lake > Epilimnion/Euphotic zone ... | reverse complement strand
GGAAAATACCTTCGCGCTCGCGATCGAAACGACCTTGGGATCGATCGACATCATTGCGAATTTCAACACCACCCCAATCTCCTGCCTTGGGAGTTGTCTCAAGGGGGTTCGTGTCGGTTCCCAGCGACTGATCGGTGTAAGCGGTGAAGTAGACGGGCAGAGTCGGAGTTCCGAGAACTTGGATGGCCGCTCCGGATCGATCGATCACTCCATCGCTTCCGACCATGATTCGGGCATTGCCGAGTTTGAGAATGGCCCCTGCATCGATCATCAGGGTCACGCCGCGAGGCACTTCCAAACGATCACCGTCCGAGAGGGTAGAACCAAAGGCTCCCCTTCCGATTTCATAAGCTTTCACCGAGGTCAACGAGGGAAGCGGGTTGGCTTCATCTAAACCTGCCAAGCGGATAATATCCCCGGGTTGCGAGGCGCTAACAGCCGCCGAGATCGTGTTGAAAGGCTGATCGAGGGTTCCGACTCGTGTCAGCCCTGCGTAGGCTTTGTCGACAATGAGAGTTCGGGGTGAACTGGCCGACGTGCCGTAGCCGCTAGCAGCTCGGAACCAAAAGTTGAAGTCGCCACCGGCGATCCCATCGCCATCGCCATCGAGTGCCGATCCGACGGCCGTCGATGTGAAGCTCTGTTCAGAAATACTGCTTGAATTGGTGCTCTTGAAATCGAATCGAAGTTGATACCGACCTTGGCTAGTTGCGCCACTACCGGTGTCTTGCACTTGCGGATCGTTGTCTTCATTGCCCTTGCCTGTAACGGCTACGAAATACTCGCCGGCGGTCAAGGGGACATCGATCAAGGAGTCTTGGCTGATATAGTTGTTGTTAACCGAAACGATCGATAGAGCACCGGTGACCGAGTCCCTTTTGATCAGGGTCAAGTGGGTATCGAGGTTGCTCGAATCGTTGAGTCGCTCAGCAATCGTTTCCAAACGGACTTGGCCGTTGGTGGCCAGTTCAAAGCGATACAGATCGACATCACGGTTATCTGGCCGATGAGCGTGTTGGCCATGGATTTGGTCGATGATCCCTGGGAAGATTTGTTCGAGCGGATTGAAACTCGAATTCAATCTTGTTCCGACGACCCCACCGGTGCTGTTGGTTGTTCCACCGTTACTGTCGCTGCCCATGATCGTGCCAGCGGGCAGATCGTAGGTGTGATCCAAACCGAGCAGATGCCCTATCTCGTGCATCGCAGTGGTAAAGAAGCTAAACGGTCCGGCTTGGGCAACCGGGGTATCTGGAACAACTTCTGCACCCAGTGGTTTTTGTGAAACTCCAAAACCAAATGCCGTATCCCATGGTTCCGAACCATCGAGGATCGCCATATCCCAAGACTCCAGAGGGTTATCTGGATTGGGGGCTTGACCGGCGACACCGAGCAGGTCGCCTGGTCCACTGATCGTTGCATTGATCGGGATCATGTCACCGACGATGATGTTGAAAATACCCGGAGAGGTTGGCCCTGAGTACTCTTGGAAATCCACCCCTAGGTATCGCGAATAGAACTCGAAAACTTCCCGAATCCGCTGCTTTTGCTCGCTGGTGATCGAGGTGAACAAACGGCGACCGGAGGTGTCCACGCCGTAGGCTTGGTTCTCCATAAAGTTGTATTTGATAGTGCGGATCTCGGTATCTGGATCCGGAGCGAAATTCGGCGGTCCCCAAATCACATCGGGAGATCGGAGCGAGCGATCTTCTTGAATATCACGGTGGCCTGGTTCTTGGGAACTCCCGGGGAAATCCAGTTGCAGTGGATCGGAAACAGTTCGGATTTCTTGCTGAAGGATGGTCGAGAAACTTGCAGAGATTGGAACGCCCGAGTTGATACTGAATGCACCACTGAGGAATCCTTGGGGATCTGCTCCAGGAGTCACCAGCGGTACGGTTGTATTGTTCGTTACCGAGGAGACCGGAGAATCGGATCCAACGCGCAGGCGGTAGGTTCCACTCCCGGCCAAAGCGTTGATCGGCCCTGCGAACTGCAGCGCAGCCATCTTGGTTGCCGGATCGAAGGTAACTTTGATGGGGTTGAAAACGCGATCATCGAAGGGGCTGACCGAATCGCTTGTGGCGATAAGGTTGTAGAAACGAGGATCGACAACTGTCGGATCGGCATTTGGAGCCAGATCGCCAGTGGAGATCTTTCGATCGTAAAGTTCGCCGTCGTTGAAGTAGACTCGGATTGTGTCGAGTTCTTGAGAAAGAGTCCCATCGAGAGCACGGTTGATAGGTTGCGGAACGATCGCTGTGATCTTGGACCCGAGCTCCAAGTTAAACACGTAGCTATCGCGATCGGTACCCGTCTTACGCGGTTTGAGCGGATCGTTCACGACGTTGCGAACTGCGTTGATCCCTTGAGCTGGAAGATCGACTCCGAAGACTTCGACGTTGTAAAGATCGTCTGGAAGAGGTTGCGAGAACCTTGCTACAACGACTCGCCTATTTGCCACATCGGCAAAATCGAGGTACTCAGGTGTTACGATGATATCGGTCGATACTCCGCCTGCACCGAAAACACCATCGCCACCGGCTCGAGTGAGCCGAATGCCGTTTCGAAGAGTCGACTGACGTACGTCATCGCCACCTGCGAAGCGGAAGATGAGTTCGCGAGGTGACTCATTGAGAGTGTTGGATCTGGTCGTCGAGAGGATCTCGCCGGTGTTGGGAGCGACCGAGAGCAACCGGAAGTCCAGGTCGAGGATATCACCCGCCATCACTTCGCGGCGCTCGAGGTTCTCGCAAAGAATGTTGCGGAAGCCTCTGCGTCGTTCTTGTTGTTTGGAACGATTGCTGTTTGCAGATCTGGATGCGTCAATTCCCATTTGAACGAACCTTGGAACCGTACGGTACAAAAATGGAAGGTAAAGGATGAGTCAATAGAGCAAGCGGAACCCGTTTAAGCGGTTCCGCTTACTGTTTTGTGTGTGTGATTTTTTATTCGCCGAAAAGGTCTTTGAGGGCCTGATCGATCGATGAGGTTTCGTCGCCTGTCTGGCTATCGGAGTCTCGATGAGCTCCGAGCAATCCGGCTAGGTCGTCAAAGTCATCTTCCCAGTTGGTATTGCCAAACATGCTAGCAAGTGGCATCGAAGAGGCCTTCGAAGCAGTCTGTCGCTTGGATTCCATCATACCAGCCCAAGCGGGCATTGGGGTTGAGGAACCAAGACCTCGGCCCACTTCTACGATCATCGAATCGATCGCAGGAGCGGCGTTGATACCGACCAATTGCTCCCCTTCGCCGCTGCCACTCGATGCATTGATCTTGTCGACGACAGCCAAAACATCCAGCGGGGTAACAAAGTTGTCGCCGTTGACATCGACATAGTCTGGAGGTCCAGGCAAACCGGCAACCGGGATGCTAGAACCGCGTGAATTGAGCAAATTCACTAGGATCAGTACGTCGATCGGGGAGACAAAGCCGTCGGCGTTGACGTCCCACTGTTGGCTTGGGTTTTGATAAGCCGGAGCGGGAGCGCGTCCGATCGTGATCGTGACGGTCGTTTGTGGGCTAGCCGCACCGAAGGCATCGATGGCTCGGTAGGTGAACGTGTCGGTCGTTCCAAACAGAGCCGTTGGGCCTGGGGTGTAGGTGAACGTTCCGTTTGCATTCAAGGTGACCGTGCCTCGGGTTGGTTGCGTGACGATCGAGGCCGTCATCGCATCGCCTTCGGGATCGCGGTCGTTTGCCAAGACGCCGTCGTCAAGGGGCGTTGCCGTGAGGATACCCAGAGGATCGGTTGTTACCAGGGTGACTCCTTGCGGGGTCGCGTAGTTGTCTGGTTGGGTCACAGGAGGATCGTTCACTGGAGTGACCGTCAGGACAAACGAGTCGGAGACAAACCGGCCAGTGGTGTCGGTGGCGACGACGTTGATGAGCGTTTGACCGGATGCGTTTGGAACGAGGGTCAGTTGCAGCTTGTTGCCTTGGATGGTCACGGTGGCAACACTGGTGTTGCTGCTGGTGGCCGTGAAGGTCAAGAAGTCGCCGTTGATGACATCGGGGTCGAAGAAGAACTGCGGGCTTAGGTCAAAGACCACTGGCAAGGAGTCTTCGGAAACCGTGCGGTCTGGCAGTGGGCTGACCAATCGAGGATCATCATCGACTGGAGTGACGATCAAACGCAGGGTGTTGGTCGTCTTGAGTCCGGCCAAGTCCATGGCTTCGACAACGATGGTCGCTTGTCCGTTTTGGTCTGCCTTAGGCCTTACGAACATCTTGCCGCCGGCAAAGCTCGGTTCGACCAAGCCAGGGTTGGTATTGCTTGCGACTCGATAGGTAAGCACATCGCCGTTGGTTGCGATGTCCGGATCGCTGAAGAATTCCGAGAGAATGAATTCACGCTCGGGGGAATCTTCGAGCACCGTGACGGTTCCGAAGGGTTTGACCACGAAAGGTGGATCGTTGACCGGATCGACAAAAACAGTCACCGTGCCGCGACTGGTCTGCGGATCTGGTTGACCGTTGCTCAGTCCATCATCGGTAACCAAGTACACGAATGTGTCGATGCCGTTGAAGTGGGATGGTGGGTAGTAGACCACTCGATCACCTACGATCTCGACTCGGCCACCTTGAGCGGTTGGATTGACAATACCGCTGAAGTTGAGCGTTTGGATGAGTTGCTCGTCAGCAGGGCCTACGGTATCACCTGCGATCAAGTCACTGATCGTGATGCTCACCGGAGTGTCTTCGTCGGTCGACAGGGTCTTGTTGACCGTGATCGGCGGATCGTTCTTGTCCAAGACCGAGATAAAGATGGTGCCTACGGCTGTGAGTGGATCTGCCAGATTTCCTGTGATGCCGTTGTCGATGATCGTGTAGGTGAACGAGTCATTGCCAACGAAGTTTGGCAGAGGAATGTAGGTGATCACTCCGGCGACGAATCGAACACTACCGCCTCGGGCCGAGAGGGCATCGACCGAAACGATGTTGAGCGTTTGATCGCTTTCGTTCGCGGGCCCAGGGACTGAAGCCGCAAGGACGACTGAACCGGGGATGTTCAGTTGCTGATCTTCGTCGATCGAGTAGGTGAGATTGCCGGCGATTGGCGGGTCGTTGACCGGACGCACATTGATCACAGCGGTGGCTGGACTCAGTGCATCGAGAACCCCATCGGTGACGATGTACACGAACGAGTCGGTACCGAAGTAATCGTCGTTAGGGATGTAGTCAAACGTACCGTCGGATCGGAACGTGAAGACCTTGAAGTTCGAAGGTGGGGTGATCAGGCGAGCCGAAAGTGGCTTGCGATCTGGATTGATGTCGTTGGCAAGTACACCATTGTTGCCGGGGAATCCATCGCCATCGAACGGATCGTTGGTGACCAGACCACCGAATTGATCTTCGTTCATCGTATAGGAATCGTTGACTCCAACCGGTGGAGTGCCCGGAACGATGCTGATTCGGTAGTCTTCGACTTCTCCGTCAAGGGCAAGGCCTGTTGGAGTAAGAGATCCGGCGGTCGAGGCGCGGAACCGAGCGAATGACGACGTTGCTACCGTGACGTTCGGTGCTGTTGCCGGAACTCGAACCTTTAAGGTTTGGGTCAAGTTACCTGCAGCAAAGACGACATTGTCAAAAACGTTCTCGCCTGGATCTGCCCAGTCGCCATCAAAGTTAAAGTCGATCCATCCGTTGAGCACACCAGGAGCTGACATCGTGATGGTCAGTTCGGTATCGACATTCTTGTTGAACATCGGGGCTTGGGTGCCGCTGTAGGAGTTGGTTTGGAAACGGAACGTGATACCGTCATCGTTTTCGTCACCGTCTCCGAGCGGCTGCGGTTTGCCTTCGATCTCGGAAGTTACACCGCTACCTAGGAACAATGCTGATTCGCTCACGACGTGGCGAGCACCGTCGTTGGGTTTGAGGGTTGGGTATCGGGATTGAGTGGTGGTGAATGGATCTGGAGCATCGCCGTAATCGAGTTCGACACCAGGCATAATGATCGTGAACTTGGTCTCGTTGTCGATTCGGTTGCTCTGCAGGAAATTACCCGCGTTGTCTTGGACACCACGCAGGAAGAAGCTGCTGAGTTCGGGGCTGATGCTAACGGCATTCTCGACAAACAGGGTGCTTCCACCTCGAACCTTGGCAATCAGCGAGGTTCCACCGTTAGCCGATAGGCCGTTGATGGCGCGAATGATCGCATCCCGCATGTTGATCGAGGTGAAGGATGGATCTTGGATGAACAAGACTGGGATCGCTCCACCAGGCACTCCAGTTCGACGAAGCGATGGAGCGTTGTCGACGTTGGTCAGATACTTGGCATTATCGAACAGTTCGAGCCCTCGGCTGGTGATCTGCGAATCGAGATTCAAGATCGACGACTTGATCGTCGCTTGCATCGCTTCGTAGACCCGTTGAACCGAGTCTTGGTTGGTAAACCGGATCGGTACGCGGGCTGGATCTCGACCGTTTGCAACAGAGATGTTTTCGAACTCGAAGGTTACGGTGTTGGTACCATCGGAGATGCTGAAGTAATCGCCGTCTTGGGCATTGCCTCGGGCGGTCGTAAGCTTGCTGTCTTGGACATTGACAGCCGAGTCTGGCAGCAAGCCGATATCAACTCGCCCATTTCCTGCATCGCGAGCGACGACACCTAGTCCAGGGGAGGAGTTGATCGCAGCGACCATGGCATTGACAACATCGTTTTGCGTCGAGGTGCCGCTGAACCGGATGGTTCGGCTACCGGGGATGGTCGAGCCGCTGAAGTTTCCATCGAATTCGAAGATCGCAGTGAGGTTTCGATTCGTGATGGTAAAGGAGGTGTTGTCGGTCAAATCTGGACCGCCGCGAGCGGGAACTTGCAAAAGCAGTGTGCCGAAGATCTCGAGGTTTGTGCGACCTTGGACTCCGGGTTTCCCGAAGAGTCCGACGGTTGGAGCGTTAGCCACCGAGATGCTGTACTCGGAGGAACCGCCGATGATGACGTTTCCATTTCCGACGTGTTGCGGTGAGAGTCCAAGACCGGCAGCGGCGATGGCAGCAGCCAGAGCTTGACCGATTTGAGCTTGGGTGTCGGTCGGGCTAAACGAGACTGGAATGTTTCCAGCAGCAACGGTCGCATCGGTTGTAAACTCGAAGGTTCTCGAGACAATCGATCCGGCGACATTTCGCGTGATCGTAATCGTGTTACCGTCTTGGATCGTTCTAGCAACACCGACGATGTTCAGTTCCGTGCTGACCACGTCGACTCGGCCTGCGGCTGGAAGCGACAAGTGGATCACGTTGTTGTTGATGACCGACGAGTTGAGTGCAAGATTCGATCCTGCGATAGCTCGCTGGGTCGCAACTGCCACATCTCGATCGCTGTTGGCTTGGGAGATGTCGACCAAAACGTTTCCGGGTTGAGTCGTCCCATCGGAGTCGTATTCGAAGACCACAGCGACTCGACCGTCAGTAACGCTAAAGGTTTGGCCATCGGTGATACCGCCGGGTCGGGTGCCCAGGGATGGAACGAGCAGGCCGATGGTCGAATTGGGTTGCTGGATCGACGGTGCCGATTCGGTATCGATGGTCGTACCGATCGGAGCTCCGATGAAAATGTTTCCATCGCTCGTGAGGCTTGCAGTCACACCAGGAATAGCTGGATTATTGATTGCGGCGACCAAGGCTGCAACGACTTGCTGTTTGGTCGACAGCGAGGTGAATCCAACGACGCGAGCGGCTGGATTGATGATGTTCGAGTTGTTGTCGAACTCGAACGCATAGGTGGTCGTTCCGCTGGTGATCGTGAAACGATCTCCATCGAGGATTCCACCGGCACCACCGCCTGCGAGGGGCAGGTTTAGCTGTAGGCCTTGTGGGATCTGGATGCGGAATCCGCTCTCGTATTCGAACGTGACGTTGCCACCGTTGGAATCTTTGATGGTGAACGTATCGCCATCGTTGACTTGGTCGCCACCGACAGCGTTGACAACAAATCGATCCTTGTTGTTGATGTTGATGTCATAGACCTTGTTGTTCCTCCAAACGCCAGCCAGAGGTTTCAGGACGATCTCGTTGGTGGTGGTGTTGTAGGAGAAGGCATAGTCAATACCTTCGACCAAGAGCTTACCGTTTTCGGTGATCGTCACGACCGAACCTGGGAGACGGTTGCCTCCGGTTCGACCTACGACCGAATCGTCGTTGATGCCTGTACCGCCACCGATGTTGGCTGTCTCGAAGCCGTCCTTGAGCTGGATTCGGAATTCAGGATAGACACCGCTGGTGAGTTGGATGACCGACTCGGTCTTGTCGCTGTCGACTTGTTGTGCATCGTTATCGATGGGAACAAGTGAAACGGCGGTCGGGCCGATGAAGTCAGCGCGATCCACAGCACCTCGGTCTTTGAAGACGTTCGAGCCTAGACCGCTTGGTGGAGCGACATTTGGATCGTCGGCGCGGAAGATCCCGTAGTAATCGCGATCAGGAGCCAGGATTGGACTCGAAGCGACACCGACAGCGTTCTTGACGGCGCGGAATCCTTCTCGTTCGGGCAAGGAGTTGATCGAGCTGTCGATGATTTGAGAACCGCTTCCAGGGAGGAAGTTGTTTCCAGGGAAATCAACCAGCAAACGTTCGTTGTTTGCAGCGACGAAGTTAAAGTCGGTGCTGGTATTAGGAACGTTGGTCGGGACAGTTTCGATGTTGCCCCAAGACAAGTTCGAATCAGGCTTGGCTGCATCGAAGTACTGATAAGTATTTCCGCCGACAACGACCGCGGAAGGACGAACTGCAGCGACATCACCAATGATGGTGTTGGTGAATGCGGGTGGCTCTTGGATGATCGGGCTTTGAACATTGATGAAGGTATTGTTCATCAAGGTTGGAGTCGAACCTGCAGAGACATAAATGCCGCTCTCGGTAGTGAGTTGGTTGCCATTGTTGCCACCGACGCTGGCGTTGATGCGGCGTGAGACGCTCGAGGTGATCGAGTAGGCGTTTCGGATTACGACGAACTTCTCGGTGGTACCATCACCTTGAGCCGTTCCAAATGGGCCCGACATGGTACGGTTGTGTCCAAAGCCTAGAGCCATGTGGTTTGTGCCCGGAGTGTTGGCGATATCGAATGGTCCGAGTTCGTCGTTGGTGCCGTTAGCTGTTCTGTTCAATCCGGCTTCGACTTGCGCACCACGAATGTTTCCGGAGTTGATACCCAAGTCAGGACCTGCAGCGTTGCTCGCTCCGGGGTTGAAACCGCTGATACCACCGAGGGGCACAGCCGAAACGGGAGCCAGCGGGTTGGCAAACCCGAATGCACCATTGTTAAGGTTTTGAATGTTGCCCATACCAGCGTTATTGATGGCTGCGGCGATCGAGCGAGCCACGTCAGGAACACGGTACTCAGGACCGATAAACACAGGCACATTGTTGCCGGAAACCGCACCGCTTCGGGTGAACTCGAACGTCCTGGCATTGTTGGTTGTTCCAACAAAGTCTGCGACTTGGCGAATGGTGAACGTCTCGCCATCGCCATAGGATGCGACTTCATCGACCGTGATGACGAACTGCTCAGGTTTGAGGACTTCGAGGGTCATCGAGTAGTCACCGCTGGTATCACCCCGTTTTCGATCCGCAAAAGAGAGGGGATCGTAAGAGGTGTTTCCAGAGGCGCTCACGGCAGCGTAGTAAACGCCTGCTTTGGTTGCAGTGAAATCGATATAAGGATCGACACCTAGCGACTCGCCTGGAGCAGGAACATTATCGGCTGTTGTTGGATCGTTGGCATTGCTAACGATTTGAGCCACACCGCTTGCATCAAAGATCTTCAAAGCTGCATTCAGACCACCGTTGGAATTCACGTTGATCTTCACTCGCTCGCCGATCTCGAGTTGGAACTTGTACAAGTCCACATCGGACGAACCGGTCGAAAGCGGATCAGCAGCCAAAGTCCCATTGACCGAGTACTGCTGTGGGTTGATTCCTACACCTTGGAAGGTTTCCACCGCACCGGCGATGGTATCGTTGGTTTCCGAATCAACTCTTACGGCTGCCGATGGTGCACGCCCATCGTTTCCAATGAAAGTATTGTTGACCGCACGAGCAAACGGGGAAGCGGTATAATTGCCTAGTTGTTGGATTAGCATCGGAACATTGCTCCCAACGATGTATTGTGGACCTCGGACGATCAAACTCGCCGATGGATAAGTCCACGTGAGGGGATCGGCTGGATCATCAATGATCACCCGATTTTGAGGCTCCATCCAAGCAGAGATTCGCTGTGTCGTTCCGTTGGTGGTAAGCACACTTCCGAAGAACGAGTCCCGAATTGCCTTGATCATTTCATCGGCAGCATAGCCTGAGGGTGGAGGTGGAGAGCCTGCTCTTAGGTAGAGCGAACCATTATCTTCCCGATAGTAGATCGGGATGTAATCGGGGGTCCAGCCGTTTCCACCAACGACACCACTTCCGTAATTCGGAGCTGCGGTAGTGGCACCGGCGATGTCTTCAAATTCAAATCGAACTCGAGTTCGCGACAAACCGACTTCGAGCTGACTGGGGATCGCATCATCGAAAAAGTAGCCCGCGTGGGTGGCGTTGTCATTGATGGCAAACGTGTCTTGTAAACCTGGCCGAACGGTCAGTCTCCAAGTGGGTGTTTCCCCTTGAAGGTTCAATCCACCGAGTCCCGATTCATCGAAAATGTTGTTCATCACCACGATGCCAGGAGTAACCCCAGCACGCTCAGCAACCGATCCAGGAGCAACACCAAAGGGCACAGTATTGGCTACTGGCAAATTGCGTGTGTAAGCACCACCGAGGGTTGGGGGAAGCGTCGTATTGGTTGTTCCTGCCAATGTGACTCTTGCTTGTTGAGCACGTCCGTCGGCGTAGTATTTGTCGGCGGGGGCCGACCAGACACCAAAGTCCCGATTCTTGGTAAAGACGGTGTGGGTGACAGTGAATTGGCCTTGGTTGCGAGCGATGTTTTGGTCGCTCAAACCATCGAATCGCTGAATCCCTGACTGTCCTGCAACAGTGAAAATGTTCGATGGGTCGATGACTTCGACATTGCCGAACAGGTCGATGATGCCGTTGCCGTTTCCAGTGACTAAACGGTTGCTATCGGCGGCTCGAACATTGAGTTGCTTTTGCTGGAAGAGCTGGTTGATGATGTCACGGAACTTGTCTCCCAATCGAGCAGGAGTATCGCTAGCCGAATAGAGAATCGGAATGTTTCCGAAGTTGACTGTTCCCGTTCGAGTCCATTCGAGGGTCACGCGGTTTGCACCGTCGGTGACATCAAAGGTGCTGCGATCAGGGATAGACAGTCCGTTAAGGAATTCGACGGTGGTGCTATAGGAACCCCGGTAGTTTCGAGGAAGACTGTTAATATTGTCGCCGGCACGGATTTCCATTTGGTAGACACCGGCCTTGGTCGAAAACGGCTCGGAATCGGTGACAACCACTTCGTAATTACCTCGCGGTAGTTCGTTAGCACCCAGGAAGCTGAGGAATGGATCACCCGTTCCTACCGATCCTCGCGTCAGGTCGACAAGATCCGAGCCAGACAATGGGCCAGGAAGATCATCGACGATCAACGAGCGACTGCGGCTGGTAGGTGTTACCGGAATGCCAGGAGTTGTCGGGTCGTTGTCATTATCCAAGAGGACTTGGATGTTGAGTCGTTTGCGGTTGAGTCCGTCTGCATAGTCGACATCGATCACAACAGGATAGGTCGATGTAGCACTTGGAGTTCGAACGTATTCACTTGCCAGATCACCGACGGTGAATCGATACCGATTGGTTACGCCAACCAGAGTACCCGCGACACTTATCGCCGACTTGTTGGTCAAGTGCAACGGTCCAAGATCGACGACATTATCGGTCATGTTACCGTCATACATCGCCGAGTTAGCTTCGCCGGTAAGTGGCGAGTTGTTTGGCATGCCATTGACTTGGACGCCGTTGGTCGCGTAGCGAATGTCTGCAAATTGAACTGTCGAGCCACCAAATTCCTGTTGGTCTCGAAGGCGGATTTGCGCCGTGTAAGACCCTGAGGTGATCCCTGCGGAGGACTGATCGATGTTGGTGCTCTTGGATCGAACGCGGAAGAAGTAGGTGCTCTGTGCACCTGCGACTCCTGGCAAGAGAACTCTCAATCCAGCATCGCCAGGATTGGTCGTTCCGTCTTCCTTGATCAAACCAGAGGCATTCCTTCGAGCCGTCGCGCGAGTACGCTGAACGATCGAGTTGACGTGGTCTGGATTGATCGTGGGGTCTTTAAAAAGCAGTGCGGGATTCGACTGCTCGGCGGTGCTGTCGTCGGAGCGAGCAAGCAAATCGCCATTGGCATTGAGAATCTCGACGACCGAGTCGAGAGTTGTCAGAGTGTAATCGATATCGAACCAGACCTCGGTCCCGGCTGTACCGGTAAAGCTGTAGAGATCCTGATCTGCTGGTTCACTCAAGACACCTTGAATCGTGAATCCGAGAACCAAGTTCTCATCGGTGGTGGATGTGTCGGGCGATAAAGCACCGAGGAACTGGGCCGTCAGAACCGAATCGTTGATTCCAGGGGCGATGACCGTTCGCGATTCGGTTTCGATGACGGTTGCGACGTTGCGATCGTTGCTGAAGGAATCAAATAGCAAGCTGCGCCAATCGCCGGGGCGAGGGATGCTTGCGATTCCATCGTTGTTGGTATCGGTTTGAGGGCGACCGTCAGGCTGGGTGCCTGCTCCGACGCCATCGTCCCGAAGGCTCGTCAGAACCACTGGGAATCCTGGCATGCCGAGGACTTGTACAGTTCCCCCGACACGATCGCTGATGCCTGAGAACCTACCGGTCGCTGTCAGACCTGTTCCTCGTTCTTGATCGAAGTTCGAGCCTTGGCCCTCCATCTTGACGACCAGGGACTCATTGACGGCGCTTTGAAGCCTCAGACCACCGACTTGTTGAAGGTTGCTAACTGTGACCGAATCAAATAGAACGTGGACGATATCGGTGTCGTCCCACACGCTTTCGGTGGTCAGAACATTGCGTTGGAGATCGCGTACCGAGAGGTTGTCTTCAGCGCGATCGTTCGTCGAGGCATCGGCTCGAATTTCCAAGCCGTTGATGCTGTTATTAAAGAGTCGGTTTCCTCGGAATAGTGGCCCGCGGTTCCAATCGAGCGTCTTATCGCGATCGACGTTACCGGTTTGACGGCCAAGATCTCCTCGCAGTTGTGCATCCATCGAGTTTGCGTCGATGGTGATGGCCGTACCGGTGTTGTTCTGGAACGTGTTGTTCAAGAAGATCGGTTGGGTACCGCGTGCAAAGACCGTCGAGCCACGGCTAGCATTGTTCCCGAACGGATAGTTTTCGTTGGCGGGTCGACCCAAACGGTCGATCGGGCCTTGGCCACCCATCCCATTGCCGTTGTTTTCGAAGACCGTATTGGCGATCCGCGCGTCGGATTGTTGCAACTCGATGGGGCTAAAGGCCTTGAAGGTACCTTCTAAGCGCGAGATACCGCCTGCGTAGGCGACTACGGCGTTATCGAGACTTAGGTTGGCACCTGAGGATGCATAGATACCGCTCCAGTCACGTTGATTCGCGTCGGCAGATGCGTTGAGGCCATTGTTGTTGGTATCGAAAGTTCCACCCGCACCGAAGCGGTCGTCTTGCTTGCTCGTGAGAACAACTCGACCGCCATCGACACCTTCGGCCAACATTTGAGTGCTGTGTCCGAGTTCAATTCGGGCACCTTCGAGCTTGGCGATCAAACCTGGGTCCAAGACCAAGGAAGCATCGAGCCGAGGACGGGTGTTACCCGATGTTTCTACGCTTAGCGTGCCTGGCAACGAAGAACCGTTGTCGACGATTGAGGTGATGGCTGGATCTCGAAGATCCGCGATGAGCGTATAAGGCCCAACGCCGCCGACGGAGCTTCGGTAAATGCGTCGTCCGGCATAACCGGCTTGGACGCTAGGTAGCGATGTTAGCCGGATCGAACGATTCGCAGGAATCGCACCTACGGCTGGTGTGGTCGTTGCCGAAGCAGTCGCGTTGGAGGCAAGACTTTCGCGGCCCACCGCATCGACCATGACGACTCGATAATTGAATGACCCGATGGCGAGAGTTCCGCCAGCGGTGGCATTGACACCAACGGAGCTAACGACAGGTCGATCCAGCAGCAAGGTTGCTTGGGCATCGCTTGGATCCGAGAGCAAGCCACCTCGATCCGTATAGGTTGTCGTAGTGCCATCGAGTTCAGCCACGAGTCTGTAGGAACCGCCGACTGAGTCGGCTCGGTAGAGTCTCCGAGAAACGTATTGCTCGGTGACACCCGGTAGACCGATAAATCGCACTGCGGTTTGACCGCCAGTGAGGGTCAACCGAGGAGTGGCTTCCGATGGAGGGGTTTCATAACCGTTCTTGTCGACAAAGGTCAGTTTGTATTGGTAGTCTCCCGGTGTGAGGCTACCACCGAGCGATGGCGCTAGCGAGATGAGGTTCGAAGGAGCAATCGTGCTATCGAGCAGTCCGCCGCCCGGGTTGCCCGAGACAACGATATTTTCCGAAATCACGTGGACGATGTCGGTGTCGTTGAAGCGTCCCGGAACGGTCAGTTGTTTGAGTTCACCACCTGCTGGGGTAGAGACCTTGATGAACAAACCATTGATCGAATTGTTGATCAAGGTATTGTCGTGGATGTCTGGACCGACGCGATCGTAATCGGGTGTGAAGGAACCTTTTCGTTGGAAGCGGATATCGCTAAAGAGGGTCTCTTCGAAACTATCTGGCGTGGCGCTCATGGCCGAATCGGCTGAGTTGGTGATTCGGTTAAAGGTCACCGTCGGTCGCATGTCGGCGATTTGAATGGCATTGACCGTTTGTTGGACCGAATCGATCACTACCGATGCCGATCCACCGTAGCGCATATCGGCGTAGTTGACGTACTGTCGGAAGACACCTTCGTCTTCGAGATCGAAACGACCTACGGAGCGATCCAAGTCGCGTTTGAAGACCAATCCACCCCAATCGCCGGGTGCTGGGACGGTATTGGGCGCGTAGTTATCCAGGCCGATCGATTGATCGAGCCATGACGTGAAGAACACGCTACCTGTGATGTCAGACCCATCGGCGGACTTGATGGCATTGCCATTTCGATCCAACAGTTTGGGAGTGCCGAGGACTTGGAGGGCACCACCGCTGCGATCTACGCCCAGGGTTGAACTTCCAACACCGATTCGGCTGCGTCGCATCTTGAACACAGCACCGGCATCAACCATGACGCTAACGCCTTTGGGCACGTCCATGGTCGAACCATCGGAGAGAACCGAACCTGCAAGAAGTCCGAATCCGACTTCGTAGGCAAAGTTGTCGTCGACCGTTTCGAGCTTACCGTCAGCACCGCCGTTGCCGACGATTCGGATGATGTCCCCTGGAACGCTAGCTGCAAAAGCGTTTGCAACACCAGAGCCAGAGATGTTGTTGAAAGGTTTCGACAGCGAACCGTCGGCGTTGGGACCTGCGGACTTGTCGACGAAGATCGTCTTGCCCGATAGGTCGATGGCAGTCAGACCGTTAGAAAGTTGAATCAGTCTTTCGCCTCGGAGAGTCACGCGGGTGCCGTTGGCGACAGCCGTGACTCCCAGTTCGCTTCGAGAGTTGATCGCATTGGCAAGAGCTGTAGCTAGATCTCCAGCTGTGCTGTTGGAGTTGAAGATCACGGCAGTGTTGCCGATTCCCACCAACGGATCGAGGCTGAATTCAAATCTTCGAACGACTCCATTTCCACCGGTGACCGTAACGATTCGAGTGTCGAGCGAAGCGGTTCCACCGGAGTTGAATCGCAAAGCGCGATCCAGTGGTCTGGTCTCAAACCAGTAGTTGTACACACCACCTTGCACACCATCACCATCACCATCGAATGTCACGTTCAGATCGCCAGATCCGTTGTCGACATCTTGGATGGAATCCGAGCCATCGGTCTGAGCGCGGAAGGTAACACGCAGGTCATATCGACCTTGAGTGCGTCCACCGTTTCCGGTGCCCGGTACGGATGCATCGTACTTATCGTTGCCCGAGGCGGACATGCCGATGAAATAGACACCCGAATCGAGATTCATTCGGATCAAGGAATCTTTGCCGAAGTAATCGTCGTTTTGAGCGATGAGATTGACGTTACCACCAGTAAGGACGATTGGCGAGTAGGTTAGTTCGCGGTTGCCGACTTTGGTGTTTCTATCACCCTTAAGCAGATCGACTTTCACCAACGACCGCGCGGAAGGATCGTTGTCCAAGGCTCGAATAAATTCATCGAGGGTCGATTCGCTACCTACGGTGGAATTCAGATCGATCGAGATCGCATTCGGGAATGTATTAACGATCGGCTGGGCCCCGACACCGCGATTCGATCGGGTGACGAAGACCAAAAGGTTGTTTCCAAGTTTTCCGGGTTTAACCGCAGTGAACTTGACTTCGATCCCACCGCCTGCACCCAAGTTGGAGATCGCAGTGGCTTGGGTTTGTTTGTAGAGAGCCAAGCGGGTATCGAGAGGACTGCTGCTAGCAAGTCGTTCGGCGAGCGATTCGACGACCAAGGCACCTTGGCGAGTTTGGCCGTTGGGGCCAAAGTCGATATCGAATCGGTAAAGATCGATATCGCTGCCTTCGGGACGATGCAGGTAGCTGGCCCGAATCGCATCGAGATTGCCTGGGAAGACCGGTTCAAAGTTACGATTGGCCGAAGTCGGGAAGTTGATGAATCCTGTGTCGAAGTTCATCAAGGTCGAGGGGTCGGCATCACCGGCGCGAGCAAGTCCGAGCATCAGCCCAATGCTTGCCATCGCAGCGCGGGTGAAGTTTTCGCCGTAGTTGTCGTTCCAAGTATTGTCGGCGGAGAAGACCGCAAGGCTGTTTTGGTAAGCCGGATCGACCCGAACTCCCCAACCACCGCTGGCGGCATTCTCGACGGTTAGTCCACCCGAGGGCAAGGCAGCCAATGCACCCAAGGCCATTGTAAAGCCACTATCTGGGGTTTCTACAAACTGAACACCGACTTGCTCGGCCCAGAGCGAGAAAGCTTCACGGATTCGTGCTCGTTGTTTTTCGGTGATCGCATTGGACTGGGCTGCTCCGGCCACGGATCCATAGGCATCCTTGAAGTTGTAATAGATCGTGCGGATGCCGTTGAAGTTATCTCCGGTGAAGGCTGGATTGATGTAGTTCTCGAAGGCTTCGGGAACGTTGCGAGTACCTGGATCGTTATTGGCTCCGACCAAGTCCAACGTATGGACCTCAGGATCGATATTCGAGCTGAGCAACAGACTCGTCAGCGGAACGTCTTTGGATCCGATGGTTCCGAGATTCGAGGAAGTATCAAATGAGGAGCCCAAGCCCACCAAGGAGACCGGTGAGTAGTTGATGGTTCGATTGCCAACGACGGTCGATCCGTTGCTACCAGGCTCGAGAGTAACGGTCATCAAAGGGGACGAGACCGTCGAGGTGTTCATCGCATCGGCGATCTCATTGGCTGTGACATCGGCGCGGGCCATATCGACAACGATCACTCCACCAACGTTGCTGACTGTTGGTGCACCACCGGCCAGGGAGTTGACGAAGGAGATTTGGAGTCCCGAACCAGCTTCACCCAATGTCTTGGCAGTGAAACGAAGCTTGACGGCTCCGTTGGTATTGAGATCCGAGATTGCCGTCGCGGCCGCTTCGGTTCGAACAGGCTGGAACGGAGTCGACTCGCGGGTTCCAATTCGCAGGCGGAAGCTGCTCGATGGGATGAACGGTCCTGGAAGAACATCGATGTCCGACGAGAATCGCAAGGTTGCCGTGTTGGCAGAGGCGTTGTAGGTCACTCGCTCGGGCTTGAAGGTGATGTCATCGGTATTTCGAACGGTGTTTGCCGTGTAGAGAAGCTGATAGAAATCAGGATTCTCAGCGCTACCGGCCGTGGGGTTGCCTAGCGAATCATTTTCGACAAAGAGTTTCTCGTTGTCGAAATAAACCACGATCGTGTCCCGACGCTGCTCGAGGACTCCCGAAGCATTGCGAACAACTGGCTGAGGAACAACCGCAGTGACCTTGGATCCCAAATCGATACGGAACTCCAAGGTGTCTTGGCGGGTGTTCGGATCGCGGGGAACAAACAGATCGCCGGCTGCATTTCTCAGACCGGTGATCCCGCGAACCGTGTCGTCGAAGCCGTAAACTTCCAAACGGTAGTTGTCATCCGGGAGGTTCTCAGCAAATCGGAGTGTGACTTCGTTCTCGTTGGGACGATCACCGATGATGACCGCACCCGGATTGATGACGACATCATTGCTCCTGGAGACCAAGATTGGGGAGTAGATGGCAGGATCTGTCAGCCCAAGCGGAGTCGTTGCAAATCCACCGTTGATCTTGGCTGAAAGCTTGGAGGCGACTGGCGATGTTGGGAGGTTGATCGCGTCAACCAGTTGCTGCGCTGTGATCGTCGAGCCACTTCGAGAGTTGAGCACGAGCGAAATCACGTTGCCCGAGATGCTCAATTGCGGAGGTGCTCCGACACCTAGGTCTGCTCGTGTGACATTGATACGGAAAGTATCGGTGGCGTTGCGAGAGGTTAGCTGTACATCGACCTTGCCGTTGGTGCCAAAGTCGGTCGATACGCTAGGAAGGCTAAACGATCCATCGCCGCCGGCTCGGGTGACTCGAATACCGCTGACACTTGAAGGATCGATGATCTGGGCATCGTCGAATCGGAATGTCAGTTCACGAGGAGAAACCGTTCGAACAGAACCGTTCTCGATCAGTTCGCTGTTGTTGGGTTGTACGCCGATGAGGATCGGACCGGTGGATGTTTTGGCATCGGCCTCGAGGCGAAGGCTGTACAATTGGGTTTCGCCTGCGGCACCCGCGAGCACCCTTAAGAAATAGGTACCAGCGACAAGGTTCGGACTTTGAAGGATCTCGGGGATACCTGCTGGGCTCGCGTTGGCCACGGCGACAATTTCGCCGTTTAATCTTTCGATTTGGAACGAAAGATTGCGGTACAGAAGGGAATTGACCGTCGAGATTTGACCACCTTGTGGACCAACATCGTACTGCAATCCTTCAGGAATCAGCGATACTCGCTTGAGCTTGGCATTACCGACAGTGAACAAGAACACATCGGTGTCTTCGCTGCGATCGATCGATAGGTTACTAAAGGTTGTAACGCCGTTGCCCAAAAGCCCTAGGTTTGCGGCTTGGCTCGTCGCATCATTCTGTTCGTAAGTATCCCCGTAGAGCGTTTGCGTCGCCAAGATGTCATCATGCTGCGCACCGTAATAAGCGAAGGATACAAACGGCTCCATGAGCTTGGTTTGATCGGTAGGGATCACGTGCCCGAGTCCGATGCCGTGGCCGATCTCGTGGGACAGAACGTTGTGCAGCCCACGGTTCTCGCCGTTGGCACCATCGGAGTTGAGTTGATAGAAGTTGTCGGCCGTATCGATGACCATATCGCCATCGGTGCCCGTGTTCCCGCTACCGGTCGGGTAGAATGCGTAGCCCAAGATTCCTGAGTTTCCATCGACCGCCGCACCGCCGATACGCATATCACCACGAACGCCGATCACCCCGCGCGATGCACCGCTGTAAGCAGCACCGTCATCGTTGGGTTCGTAGATAAAGTTTAGTCCAGAGGAACTGGCCCAATTCTCATAGGTGCGCCGCACCAGATTGAACCAAGGTCGATTGGCAACCGGTCCAGGAGCCGATCCATAGATCCCGTCCATGAAGGCGATGAAGTTCGAGGGAGCCAAGCCTCCGTTGATGGTGCTGACTTGCGTTCCATCTGGAACGATACTCCAAGAGACAATTGCAGGATCGCCATTGTTGGGGCTAGAGCCTCCGACTGGATTGACCCAGCGGTTGCCAGAGAGGTTGATAAAACCTCCACCGTTGAGGCCGTTAGCTCCGCCACCCCCAAGAAGGTTTTGGCCACCGCCGCCATTATCCCCTCCGATATTTCCTCCACCGGCATTGCCGAAGTTGAGGCCTCGGAGCTGTTGGCTCATCCGCTCGAAGTAAGCGGGGTCAGTGCCCGCATCAAAAATACCAGCGGCATCCATCACCTCGCGGCGTTCGAGTTGCTCGCACAGCAAGGAACGAAAGCTCAGACGACGAGTCGATCGTTGGTGCGACGGGTGACGGTTCTTGGACCTGGATTCATCAATTCCCATTTGCGGTAAACCTTCGTACCAATTTGGATTGGCGGGTCACAACGGCAGGAAATCCGCCTTTGCAGGGGGACTGCCCACTTAACATTTGCGATTGAGTATAATTTGGGTGACTGTGGATGCAACTTTTGGAGATTAGGACATTTACGACGAGTTGGCACTGCTGTCTCGATCCAAGTGTCCTAATGGCCTTGGTTGTATCCGAAAGCCAATTTCCCGGAATCCAACTCGGCAAATCCCGCTGCCAACATTGAATTCCTTGAAAAACTTCCTAGACCTACGGACAAAACGATCCTGAGGCCTATAACGTGGATTTGGATGCCTGGATGTTGGATAAGTTCCCATTAGATCAGGGGAAAGGCTTGAAGGAGGATGCCAAAGTGTTGATTTCACCCTTTGTAATCCTTCATCATACCGGGCATATTTCACAAGATCGTGGGGATCACTGGGACTGGCTGATCCTTTTTCCAGACTATTTCCTAGCAGAATTAGCGCCTCGGATGCAAGCGAACCGGGCGGCCGAAATCCAAGGATTGCTTACATTTGCCAGCGAAAATCACCCGAGTCAGTGGTCATCGGGGAGTCGGTTTTGGCGATTATCACCCCATCGAATGGAATATTTGCATTACCAGGGTGAGGTTTCCCAAGGCCGCGGGAACGTCCAAAGGATCGCCTCGGGAGAGTTGCATTGGATTTTTCTGAGCGAATTTCACTTGCAGTTCCGCTTGTTCCGTCTGGGTTATTTGGATGATAGCCAGCATTCTTCCCAGGCCGGGCCTTGGTTCACCGAGGATCCATCTTTGGGGGCTTCCGTCAACGGTGCTGCAGGACAATACTCTCTGACCTTCGATCACCAAGGCTCCGCCGCACAAGGATTGCCGTGGATGTCCCCGCAGCCCGATCCGGGGAAGTTTTGGCGTATTTCTTAAACCAACTTGTTCACAGGATGAATTCTGACGCATGACTCTCTCGCCGATGATGAAGCAGTATGAGGAGGCCAAGGCTGCCAGCGGCGATGCGATCTTGCTGTTCCGCATGGGGGACTTCTATGAACTTTTCCACGAGGATGCCAAGACAGCGGCTCGGGTTCTGGGTTTGACCCTCACGAGCCGGGATAAGGGTGAGAATCCGATCCCGATGGCCGGTTTCCCACACCATCAACTTGAAGGCTACTTGGCTAAACTCGTGCGGCAGGGTTACCGGGTGGCAGTCTGCGAGCAGGTCGAGGATCCGGCCATGGCCAAGGGATTGGTTCGTCGCGAGGTTCAGCGTATCGTCACGGCCGGTACACTGACGGATGATGCTCTTTTGGATCCGAACAAAAGCAATCTGTTGCTTTGCGTTTATTCCCCCAAACCAGGCACTGTCGGTGCCGATGCGATGGTGGGGCTTGCTTGGGTAGAGCTTTCGACGGGGCGTTTCGAAGCGGCGAGTTATCGGGCGCGGGAACTGATGGATCAGATATCCAGGCTTGAGCCTGCGGAAATACTTGTGCGAGAGGACGACTCGGTCTTGGGTTCGGATCCGCTGAGTCGATGGGCGTTGACGCGTCGACCTGTTTGGCAGTTTGGGTTCGATGAAGCGACACGAGTGCTGCACGAGCACTTTGACGTTATGGAATTAAGCGGCATGGGCTGGGATGCAAGTCCTGAGGATCGGCTAGCGATCAGCGCCGCTGGGGCTGCGATTGGGTATTTGCGAGAGACTCAAAAAACCCCGCTCGATCACATCCAGCAATTGCTGCCGGCGCGGATGTTTCGATGCATGGAGATCGATGCCTCAACGCGACGATCCCTTGAGCTAACTCAAACCATCCGCACCGCATCGCGCGAAGGATCCTTGCTTGAGGTTATCGACCAAACGCAAACTTCGATGGGTTCAAGAAGACTCGGTCAGTGGTTATCCTCGCCTTTGATCAGCATCGAGCAGATCCAAGAGAGACTCGGCATGGTCGGTGGGTTGGTTCAAAACTCTAAGCTTCGACAGACCTTGCGCGAAGTTCTCAGGGAGGTCTACGATTTGGAGAGGTTGTTAGCTAGGGTTGCAACCGGTCGATGCAGTCCACGCGATTTGCAACAGGTTGGTCGCTCGCTACTGCAGATACCTAAAGTGCAAGGCGTTGTCAGCCAGCTTCAAATTCCCAGAGCCGATACCTTGGCAAGCGTGCTCGATCCTTGCGTTGCTTTGAGTTCACGATTGCACTTGGCACTGCAGGACGAATGCCCTTTGCTTTCCAAAGCGGGAGGATTTATTCGCCCTGGGTATGACGCAAGACTCGATGAACTGCGAGGGTTGGCCTCCGGTGGTAAGGAATGGATTGCCCGTTACCAAGCCGAGCAAGCACAGGCCACTGGCATTACGAGTCTGAAGGTCGGTTTCACATCGGTTTTCGGTTATTACATCGAGATCACCAACACGCATCGGGATCGTATCCCAGCGAATTACGTTCGCAAGCAAACGCTGAAGAACTGCGAGCGTTACATCACACCCGAGCTCAAGGAGTACGAGGAAAAGGTTCTCACGGCCGACGAATCGAGCAAACAGCTCGAATACGAGCTGTTTCTGGAGTTGCGCGAATCGGTGCATCAGGCGACCGGGCAACTGCAGAGGAACGCCTCGGTGATCGCCGAACTCGATTGCTTGGCGGCTCTTGCAGAGCTTGCCGTCAAGAACAGTTACGTTTGCCCGACGGTAACCGAAGAACCGATTTTGGAGATTTACGAAGGCCGCCATCCTGTGCTCGATAGCATGATGGCCAAGGGTAAGTTCGTTCCCAACGATTGCATGATCGGTTCGGAGCATGGTCGCATTCAGCTTATCACCGGTCCGAACATGGCCGGCAAGAGCACTTATATCAGGCAATGCGCCACGATCGCTGTGCTGGCGCAGATCGGAAGCTTTGTACCGGCTCGCAAGGCGACCATTGGCCTTGCTGACAAACTTTTTGCTCGGGTTGGGGCAAGCGACGAGCTGACTCGCGGCCAGAGCACGTTCATGGTTGAGATGGTCGAGACGGCTAGGATTCTCAACACGGCCACCGATCGATCGCTGGTGATCCTCGATGAAATCGGACGTGGAACGAGCACTTATGACGGTTTGAGCTTGGCTTGGGCTATCGTTGAACATTTGCACGATCGAAACAAGTCGCGGACTTTGTTTGCGACGCACTATCACGAACTCATCGGGCTTCAGCAGTCCTTGCCGAGTGTTCGGAATTGGAATGTATCGGTCAAGGAGTGGGATGAGCAAGTGGTCTTTTTGCACCGAATCGTGCCCGGTGGTGCCGACAAGAGTTATGGGATCCATGTGGCAAGGTTGGCGGGGATTCCGCGTGGGGTTAACGAGAGGGCCAAGGAAATTCTCGGTCAACTCGAAGTCAATCACTTGAACCGTTATGGTCAAAGCAAGATCGCTCCGCCACCGAAGAAGTCTGGGGCGATTCAGTTAACGCTATTTCAATGGCAAGAAAACGAGATCGTCGATGAAATCAAATCTTTGGATTTGACGAACTTGACCCCACTTGCGGCTTTGCAGTTGTTAGAATCGATGCAACGGCGAGCTGCTTCGATCGAGTAAAGTTACATGAAACGATTCATGCGTTGGAAGCAATTCAAAGGGTAATTGGTTTTGAATCAGCGGTATTTCGGTTGGGGGGAGTTTGTGTCATCTTCGAATACGCCCGACGATCCTTACGAGAACCCCTACGAAGCTCACGCTGGTTCACAAGCCGAGAGTTTGCAGGAAAGCGGATTCCGCAGTTATGAGGCTGAGGATTTCAGAACTCAGATGCCTCCCGTCGAGCGTTCCTATTGGTTTGGAATTCTGATCTTGCTTGCTTTGAGCTTAGTGGGCTATTTTTGCGGGGACTATCTTTTTGGAACCGTAGGGCCACCGCTGACTGTGGTTGTGATTGGTGTATTCATCGCCCTAGCGATGTGGATGAGCGTCACGATCCCATTTGCCCTGATAAGGCTTGGCGTTCATCGTTGGAATATTGCGAAAGCGATTGAAAATGGACGCTATCCAGGTACTCAGCGGTTCGGGCTTTGGTATCTGATCTCGTCGATCATCTTCTGTTGGCTTTGTTTATTTGCGGGTGGGATGCTGTTCTTTGGGATTTGCACTGCGATTATGATTTCAGAAGGGCCGAATCGACTTGGTAATCTCACCCAGTTTCTTCTCATCGGTGATGGATTGTTGTCGCTTTTACTTTTCGGATTCCTTTTCAAGCTTGGGATACACAGGTATCGATAGGCCGTTATGACATCATGACATCACCCAATAATTCGGATGAATCCCAAGATAATCCTTTCGAGGTGTCGGCAGGTTCCCTGTCGGAAGATGCTTTTGGAGGCTCAAGTGCCGACGCATCCAACGAGTCTCGTTTTCAGATGCCGCCGGTTGAGGGTGCCTACTGGACGGGAGTGTCGGTGCTTGGGCTGATGATCCTGGTTTTTTGTGGGATTTCTGCCTTGGGTATTGGCGCTCCGGTATACGGGATGGGTGCGGTTGTTGTCGCAATGATCGTCTTTGCAATGACGTTGCTCTTTTTCGCCCTGCCATTGTCGCTCGTTCGTTTGTGGATCCATCGAAGCTACATCGCTCGGGCGATCCAAGATGGGAGATATCCCGGGGGACAGAGGTTTGGGTTGGGGTATTTGTTTCAATCGCTAATCCTGTCGGCATTTTGTTGTTTTGGTGGTGGGGTGATCTTCTTTGGCATTTGCGCAGGGGGGATCGTGGTTTCGGAAGCTATCCTCAATCGGTACGTCGAATTCATCGGCCCTCCTCTTTTCCTCTTCGATGGAATCATCTCATTGATTGCGACGATCTATTTACTGAGGCTCGGAATCCCTAAGTACCAATAAAGACCTACCGCTCTATGACAACCCCTAAACCCGTTACGCCTTATACCTTTCTGGGCAGTACGCAGAGTCTTTGTCCCGATTGCCTGAGGGTCGTTCAGACAAAAATAATCGCTAAAGGCAAACGCGTTTATTTTCGCAAACGTTGTCCGGAGCATGGCCTTCGCGAGGACTTCGTCTGCAGCGATCGGAACTGGTTTGATCGTTACGATACGGCTTTGCCTGCGAGGCTTCCGAGGCACACACAGGTCGAGCCGTCGAAGGGTTGTCCGCTGGATTGCGGTCTGTGCTCGGATCACGAGCAGCACACGTGTGTGGCTGTGCTTGAAATCACCGATAACTGCAACCTTACCTGCAGCATGTGCTATGCCGATAGTCGACCGGGGCTCAAGCACAAATCGCTCGATGAGGTTAAAGGCGCGATCGATGCATTGGTGGCCGCCGAGGGCCAGCCCGATGTGCTGCAACTCTCCGGCGGAGAGCCGACGCTCCATCCGCAGTTCGATGAGATCCTGCTCTATGCTCTTTCGCAACCGATCCATTACGTGATGATCAACACCAATGGAATCCGCTTGTCAAAGGACACCGAGCTGATTGACAAGATCGCTCTGCATAAACATCGTGTCGAGATCTATCTTCAAATGGATGGGGTCGAGGACTTTGTCTTTGAAAAACTTCGGGGCCAGCGTTTGCTCGAGACCAAGCTCCAGGCTCTGGATCGGCTTGGGGCTGCAGATTTGAACGTTACGCTTGTGGCGACCTTGCAAGCTGGGGTCAACGAAGGCCAACTCGGTGGGCTTCTTGAACTTGCTGCTGCAAGACCATGGGTCAGTGGCCTGAGTCTTCAGCCTGCCACGTATTCGGGTCGGCATTATCTGCCCGGAGAGCTCGAAGCCCGCATCACCGCCCCGGATTGTATTCGGCTTTTGTGCGAGCAGTCGCAGGGTCGGCTATGCGAATCGGATTTCTTTCCACTGCCGTGCGCGCATCCGAATTGCCACGTGCTAGCCATGTGCTATCGGCACGAAGGGACACTGGTCCCTCTGACACGCTTTATCGATGCGCAAGCCAACCGTGATCTACTTGCCAATGGTCTGAGTTTCACCCGTGACGAGGGGAAACGTTTGGCCCAGCTTTATCTGGCTCGAAATGCATGCTGCGGTCCTGAAGGGTGCGTTGAACAAGAGGATGCTACAGCCCAAGAGCCCGCGTTGGTATCGCTAGGCTCACGCCAAAAGCTTGCCGACGATTTCTTTGCCAAGGCCATCGAGAAGGAGCTTGGAAGCAAGCAGTTGCTTCGCATCACGATTACATCGTTCCTGGACGCTTACAATTTTGACGTGCGTCGTGTGATGAAATGCTGCACGCATCATGTGCTTCCCAGCGGACACATCATTCCTTTTTGCGCGTACAACGTCCTATATCGCAATGGCCACGTTCCACTGCCGAACCTGAATCATGGTTAGTCCGGCGAGTGGTCGTTTTTTGCATTCGATGCTGATGCTCGCGGCGCTGCTTGCAAGCTATTGGCTTTACAAACAGAACCGAATCAAGCTTGCTCTGAGCGACGATCAGAAGCGTTTTTTATCGTTAGCGGCTTTGCTAGGTGCTTTTGTCGGGGCCAAGTTACCTTTCTTGCTTGAGAAAGACTGGAGTGGCTTGAGTCCTTGGATCCATTGGCTCAGCGATGGCAAGACGGTTTTAGGGGGGATCTTTGGCGGTTACCTTGCCGTCGAACTTACGAAGGCGTGGCTTGGGATTCGCCAGGGTACGGGTGATGCGTTTGCAGTCCCGATCGCAGCGGGCTTGAGCATCGGCAGGCTGGGGTGCTTTTTTGGTGGATGCTGTTTCGGAGTACCGACACAGTTGCCTTGGGGGGTAGCATTCCCACTTGCACCAGACCAAGGGGTGTTACTTAGGCATCCGATCCAGATCTACGAGACGCTTTTCCACGGTTTGGCGTTGGTGATGTTGGTGCTAATGCATCAATGGCAGTGGTTTGCTGGCCATCGGCTCAAGATCTATCTGCTGAGCTATTTGGTTTTTCGGTTTTTTACCGAACTGATTCGTCCTGAGCCTCTGTTGGCTGCAGGACTGACGGCTTACCAAATCGCATGC
>Ga0208358_1000092_pt1 | contig 30541 bp, 26 predicted proteins | sample LakMenEpi10Aug09_FD_150685 | JGI IMG/M metagenome (GOLD analysis project Ga0208358, IMG submission 150685) | Freshwater microbial communities from Lake Mendota, WI - 10AUG2009 deep hole epilimnion (SPAdes) | ecosystem: Environmental > Aquatic > Freshwater > Lake > Epilimnion/Euphotic zone ... | reverse complement strand
AAAATCGAAGCACCCACTGGAGTCGCGATCCACGATTCTCTAGCACTCAATCAGCGGCTAGACTTCTGGCTGGTAGGAGAATCCAACTCAGGGTTCACGGTTCCCTCTACAGTTGCAGGGAACCCCGCGAACTTCTTCGTTCAGTTTGATAGGCATACAACCGTTCCTGAGCCGACATCGATCTTGCTTGCCGGCTTAGGTATCGGTTACGTAGTTGCTCGCAGGCGTGGGAGAGAAACGCACAAGCGATCAACGAGCACCGAGGTTCGCTAGCGTCAGAAGTGCGTAGGCGGTCACTAGATTCGGATCGCCCTCCATCCATCTTGGTTCGGGATTTGTCCAAGAACCATCGACCTTTTGTGTTTTCATCAGTTGTTCGAGAACGTCTTGTTTCCAAGGTCGAGCACCGTCTTGGGATTCGAAGTTGTCTTTGCCCATCACCCCCAGGGCCTTAGACATCGTCTGAAGATAGTAATAAAGGCCAGCAGGTCCCATCCCTGGATTACTCGTGACGCTGTAGTTCTTTGACAGATACTTTACGGCTGCTTTGACTCGGTAGTCCTCCGGGCTAACCCCAGCATAGAGCATGCTTTTGAGCCCTGCGTAGGTCATGGAAGCATAGGAACGTAGTCCCCCGGTGGCTTCGTCCTTACCAGCCATGGAATCTCCGCCGTTGGCTGGGGTGTAGTAGAATCCCCCGTCATTGAGTTTATTCGCAAAAGGCGTATCGTTGGCAGGTGACTCGAGGTTTTGACAGCGGTTTACGAATGCAAGAGCCCTCTGAATGGCCGGATCGTTTTCAGTTACCCCTGTGCTTCTTAGCGCCTCGATGAAGAAGGCTGTATTGGACAAGTCTGGTCGCGACTTACTTCCATAGCCTGCGCCACCGAAGGCGGGGTCTTTGGGGCTGATGCCTTCTCCCTCATCCCACTGCTCTCCTTTGATAAATTTTTGTGCTGCACTTAGAACTTGGTCGTACTTACCTTCCTTGTTGATTTTGGATAAGGCCATCATGGCTAGGCAAGTTTCGTAGTTCGCATGTCTGGATCCCTCTGCATGGAGTCCCCCGCTGTCTTTTTTAGTCTTTAGCAAATATTCGATAGACTTGCGAACCATCGGATCCTCTTCTGGAACTCCGATCGACAACAAAGCAGATGCTACAAGCCCAGTAACACCTGGACCTGCTTGAGCGCTAAAAGATCCGTCGGGTGCTTGGCTCTGGCGAAAGAATGCGACAGCAGCTTTTTGCATCCTTTCTTTGGCTTCCTGATCAATCGGATTGGAACCTTTCTCCTGTGAAAAGCCCATCGGTAGCGTTGGTAGTGAAACAAGACCAGTTAGCAATGCGAGGATCGCACGTCGGTTGATCATTTGATGACTCAGTTGCAAAAAGTAGGGGAATGCGGTGTAGGAGGCTCATTATAGGGATATGGGGAAAGCCAGGTTGCTATAGTATAGGAATTGTCCACTGGATAACAATCTTTCGCCTCATCCCTTCAACCAGGCCGGTGACTGCCGAGCTATTTCAATGACCTCCCTGATCGAGTTGGCGAGATCCCAAATCGAGAACTTTGCAAAAGAGCATGGGTTTCATTCGGTTCGGTTTGCTCGGTCGTTAGATGCCGAGCGATTCCCTGAGTTTTGCGATTGGTTAGAACGCGGTTACAACGCTTCGATGGGTTACCTCAAGAAACGCCAAGAAGCCTACAGAAACCCCGAAGGTGTACTTGAGAATTGCCAATCTTTAATTCTGCTGACACTCCCTTACCAAGCCCACCCATGGACTCAAAGAGTGATCAAGCAAGGGCGCAAGCGTTTTGTACCATCGCCCCTAACACCGACGATAGGATCCTATGCGATGCCTCGCCAGGACTATCACATCTGGATTCGAAGGAAGCTAAAACCGCTTGTGAAGGAGCTCCAAAGAATGTTTCCCGATTGCCATTCTCGCGTCGTGGTCGACACGGCACCTCTTTTAGAACGGGACTATGCATCGAGAGCGGGACTTGGATGGATCGGTAAAAACACCATGCTGCTGAACCGGGAAATCGGAAGCTACTTTTTGTTGTCTGCTATTCTAACACAGGCGAAGCTTATCGATCACGAAACGCAAAATGGTTCGGATTCGACCTCCCACTGCGGAACCTGTAGAGCCTGCCTGGATTCTTGTCCAACACAAGCCTTCGTGGAACCTTATGTCCTCGATGCGAATCGTTGCATCAGTTACTGGACGATCGAACATCGAGGGGAGATTCCCGAAGCGATGAGAGTTCAGATGGGCCCGTGGCTTTTTGGTTGCGACATTTGCCAGATCGTCTGTCCTTGGAATCAAAAAACGTCCAGTTCGGATTGTCAAGACATGAAGCATGATTCCATCGTTCGCAAATCCGACTGCATGCATTGGCTTGAACTAGACCAAGCATCATTTGATGCTCTTTACAAGGACACTCCTTTTGCGAGGTCTGGACTCATTGGCATGCAGCGCAATGCGATCATCGTGGCGGCAAACTTGGGAATCGAATCGGCTTTACCTGCTATCCGTCGCGTTACGACTCAGGCGAACCATCCACTAGAGCAAACAGCCCTGTGGGCTCTTGGACAACTGGAATTTCCAACCAAGACCCTACTGTAAAGTCTGAGAATCTATTTTTCGAGTCATTTTCTCAGCAGATCGAATCCGAAGATGCCCGAGCTGTGCCCGTCTGAAAACCGCACATTGTAAGCGTAATTGCCTACGGGTTGCATCGCCTCAATGCGGAGAGGCTGGGCTTCTTTCAGAGGAATCACCTGTAGAATCGAGGCTGCTTGCTGGTGTTCCGTTGCTTTTTTTCGCTCCTTGCACGTCGCGCAAGGGCATGCGTTTCTAAGCTCACTGGGTGTCCATGTACTGACTCTAGAGTCGCTCCATCGAATTTGGATTTCATCGCCTTTGGTCCGTTCAATCGCCACAGGGATCACATCTGGACTCATACCCTATATTCCTTTGGAACCCAATCCGGTTTAAAATCAGTCAGCGCGACACCATGACACAGGGTGTGAGTGTAACAGGCAGTCAAGGTAACCGTAAGACAACCAGTCTGTAGAGCAAGTTGATACCGACAGCGAACATAGGCCAATGAAGTTTCCCTACGGACGATTGTACATTGCAGGACACCAAGGAATGGTGGGATCAGCAGTCTGTCGGCTTGTTCAAAGCACTTATCCGGAGGTCGAATTGATATTGCGACCTCGTTCGGAATTGGATCTTTGCAACCCCGAGCAAGTTGAACGTTTTTTTCGAGAAAACAGGCCGGATGCTGTGATTTTTGCAGCAGCCAAAGTTGGCGGCATTGTGGCTAATGCGAGCTTCCCAGTCGAGTTCCTTTCTGAGAACGTCAGGATGGCGATCCATGCGATCGAGTCGGCCTATCGCAATGGGGTCGCAAGATTTCTTTTCTTGGGATCTACGTGTATTTACCCCAAGCATGCTCCCCAGCCGCTGGCTGAACCAAGCTTGCTGTCGAGTCCACTGGAGTCGACCAATGAAGCTTATGCACTGGCGAAAATCGTCGGGCTCAAGCTATGCCAATATTACCGAAAGCAATTTGGTGTGATCTACCACAGTGCCATGCCGACGAATCTTTATGGGCCTGGGGATAACTATCATCCAGAGTACAGCCACGTAATTCCCGGGCTCTTGAGGAGAATCCACGAGGCCAAGATGCATTCGTTGCCCGCGGTGACACTTTGGGGTACAGGGACTCCACGTCGCGAATTTCTCTACGTGGATGATCTTGCAAAAGCCCTCCTCCACTTGATTTGTTTGGATTCACCCCCCGATTGGATCAACGTCGGGACAGGCAAAGAAATAGCGATTCTGGAACTCGCAAAGGTCATTGCCACGACGGTTGGATTCAAAGGCGAATTCAACTTGGATACCTCCAAACCAGACGGAACGCCCTTAAAAAGAACAGATCCAAGCCTTGTTTTTTCCACAGGCTGGAGACCGCAAACCGAACTCGAAGAAGGCTTGAGAAGAACCTACGAAGATTTTCTCTATCGTAGCGAGCATGGCAACCTGCGTGGCAAATGAGAGATCTTTTTGCTATCCTATGGAGCGGCAGATCGGTTTGGGTTCCAATCGCGTCAGCATCAAGGAAGAAGAAATTCGAAAGGAAAGAAGGAAACGATGGGAAAATCGGCACTGATCACCGGAATCACTGGACAAGACGGATCCTATCTGGCAGAACTCCTGCTTGAGAAAGGCTACCGTGTGCACGGTCTGGTTCGGCGAAGTTCGAGTTTCAGCACGGGACGTATTGACCATCTTTACAAGGATATCCACGAGAACCCCGGTCTGTTGCTCCATTATGGCGATCTCACGGATGGGCAAGCTCTTACAAATTTAGTTCTGAGTCTCGAACCCGATGAAATCTACAACCTAGGCGCACAAAGCCACGTGCGAGTCTCTTTCGACCAACCCGTCTACACTCTGATGACCGATGGTGTTGGTGCTCTTAACGTTCTCGAAGCAGCTAGAATACTCCACCAAAAGAAACAGGTTCGGGTTTACCAAGCGAGTTCCTCAGAGATGTACGGAGCGGTATTGGAAACGCCGCAATCGGAAACCACGCCATTCAATCCACAAAGCCCTTATGCTTGCGCGAAGGTTTACGCTTACTTTCAAACCGTGAATTATCGCAGAAGCTACGGCCTTTTTGCTTGCAATGGTATTCTGTTCAATCACGAATCTCCCCGTCGTGGAGAGACATTTGTTACCAGAAAAATTACCCGCGCGGCGACGCGAATTAAACTCGGCCTCCAAAAAAAGCTCTTTCTAGGGAACCTTGATGCCAAACGTGATTGGGGTTTCGCGAAAGACTATGTCGAGGCGATGTGGATGATGCTCCAGCATAATGAAGCGGACGACTTTGTCATCGCAACCGGAGAAACCTACTCGATTCGCGATTTCCTCGAACTTGTCTTTTCCAAACTCGACCTCGATTGGCAAAAGTACGTCGAAATCGATCCACGCTATTTCAGACCCGCAGAGGTTGAATTGCTATTGGGCAATCCGTCCAAAGCCCAACGACTCCTCGGCTGGCGTTCAAAGACTTCTGTTGACAAGCTCGCTCAGATCATGGTTGAGCACGACCTGGAGCTAGCGAAACGCGAGAAGCACAACCAGTCCTTCACAAGCTGAGATCCTAGGGTCGCAAGTCAATGACCAATGGTCATCCGCCAGAGGGATCCAATTCATGCGCGCAGTCATTACAGGTATTACAGGCCAAGATGGATCCTATCTATCAGAGTTCCTTCTGGCACGCGGCTATGAGGTGCATGGAATCGTCAGGCGAAGCAGCACGCTGCAACGCCCAAGATTAGATGAGTATGTCAATGATCAGACATTGTACGGCAAGCGGCTCTTTCTCCACTATTCGGATTTGACCGACACAACCTCCCTGCGACGGATTCTCAGTCGGATTCAACCCGACGAATTCTATCACCTCGCGGGCCAATCCCACGTCGGACTTAGTTTCGAGATTCCAGAAAGCACGTGCGAACTAACTGCGATGGGTACCCTGCGTATTCTCGAAATCCTCAGGGACATCAAACCTGCTCCTCGATTCCTTCATGCCAGCAGTCGCGAAATCTTTGGTACTCCGACCATCTCTCCTCAGAATGAAGATACGCCAGTAAACCCAAATTCGCCCTACGGGGCTGCCAAGGCGTTTGCCAACCAGCTTGTTAAAGTCTATCGAGATTCCATGGGCTTATTTGCCTGCAATGCGATCTGTTATAACCACGAAAGCCCAAGGCGGTCGGAGAATTTCGTCACTCGCAAAATTAGTATCGCCGCAGCGGGAATCAAGCTGGGTATTCGAAAGGAACTCGTCCTGGGAAGTATTGATGCGGTACGAGACTGGGGTTGCGCAACTGAGTTTGTCGATGCGATGTGGCGTATCCTCCAGCAAACTGAACCACGTGACTACATTCTCGCCACTGGAAAAACGCATACGGTTCGTGAGTTCATGCAGTACGCATTTGAGCATGTCGGATTAAATTGGGTTGAACACGTTCGATTCGACCAAAAATTTCAACGCCCAATCGAGCCTGAGAATCTTCGAGGAGATGCCGCAAGAGCACACAGGGAGCTAGGCTGGACCCCTAAGATATCGCTGCGAGAACTAGCCGCAATGATGGTCGATCACGACTTGGAAAGACTCAAACGGACCGCTTGAACTCCAAAGACGATCCGCACAAGCGAACCACTAGAGTGTCTTTAGATACTCGATCAAGTCGCTCAGTTCGTCATTGCTTAACGCCTGGCCATGCACTTTCTGCGGGGCATGGTCACCCGTGAGGACATCTCGCAGGCTCGAAGCTCTCCCATCATGCAGCAACTCAACCTTGCGAAATACTCCGCGCAAACTCGGAGTGTTGAAACCCTTGTAAGCGTCCGCAGTAGAACCCATGCCTAAGTCGTGGATCTGATCGTCGGTATACATTTCACCCTGGTGACACTCAGCGCAAGCCCCCTTGGGCCCCACAAATATCTCTCTGCCTCGCTCGGCAGACGGACTCAGATGCGTTCCCGGTTTTCGATAGGGGTTCGGAGGTAGCTTTAGCCCCGATAGGTATTCTGCGATTGCCAAGGCATCCTCTTGGGTCGGATCCGGCCCGATCATCGTCGTCTTGAGCGAATGCTTCATCGCATCGATAAGTCCCTTTTGCCAACCGTGCCAAGTCCAAGGTCCGGTTTTGCTGAGCTCGTAAAGGGGTAACACACTTTTGAAGGTATACGCCGAGTTGTCGTTGAGCGTGTCCATCGTGACGGCATTGGTGCCACCGAGATAATGGCAGGAGTGGCAACTATACCACTGGTCTAAACTCCGGCGAGCATCGAAGAAAATCGCTTCACCACGCCTTGCTAAACTCGGCGTTTGATCCCCACCCAAAAATAGCCTACGCACGATTTTTCGCTCGATCAAATCCACCGCCTGGATCGAGTTGTCCATGTAGTTTGCTACCCAAACGGTTCGATTGTCGGAGGCCATCCTCAATCCCATCGGACGACCACCGACCTCGATGCGATAGAACCGATCCGAATCCTTTAATAGATCGCGATCGATATGGTCGGTGCTCCCTCGATCCTGAAACGGCAACCCTTGCTGCTTGAGAACCAAAAGTTCATGGGTGCCAGATGCTGAGATGACTACCGTTTGCTCATCCTCCGTCATCGCCAAACCATAGGGATCCGCAACCGCCTTGCCCGGAGGATCCAACGAGATCGCTTCGCGGTGAGAACCATCTTCAAATCCAATGCGTCCAAGTCGACTGGCCATTACCCAACCAAGACGAATGTTCCCTTCGTTGATTGGATTGCGCCGATAAACCATCCAAGGGAAATAAACCTGACCGGTTCGTTTGGAGGTTTGCATCTGCCCAATATTCAGACCGATGAACTGGTCCGTATGCACCAACTTGCCTTCAACCAAATCGACGATCGATATACCTCGGTCACCGCTGGTCCCTACCGCCAGGCGTTTGCCGTCGTTCGAGACGGCCAGCGTTCGCGGCCAACGACCTACATCGATCTTGTTCAAAACGCTTTGTGATTCAAAGTCCACGACTGCGATCTGATCGGCATCCGTTAGCGCGACATAGATTGTCCTGGCATCAGGCGATAGAGCCAGCCCGGTAGGCTGAAAACCTAATTGGATGTGGGCGACCGAATGAAGCTTCCGGCTTTCGACCGCGATCGAGTGCAAGCTACCTGAATAGCTACTGGTGACCAGCAAGTGTTTGCCATCAGGGTGCAATAAGATCGCCGTTGGATGCTCTCCAACCGAGATCTCGTCCAACACTTCCCCCTTTTTGAGGTCTACCAAGGACACCGAGTTGGATGTTTGGTTGACAGTCGCAATCCAATCAGAGGATTGTGACAAAACTAGATCGACGGGAGAACGATCCTGAGCAAAAGCAATGCAGCTTGGCATTGCTTGCAACAAAGAAATAACGGCGGTGAAGATCCAAGCGTATAAGGATCTCATGGTCGAAGACCAATAGGACTACTTGTCCCGACGTTCGCGGAGCTTAACGCCCTTACCGGTACGCTCGCGGAGGAAGTACAGTTTGGCTCGACGAACCACCGAGTGCCGCTGAACTTCGATCTTCTCGATTTTCGGGGAGTGCAAAGGAAACTTACGCTCGACCCCTTCGCCTGCAACAATCCGTCGAACGACGAACATTTCGCGCGAACCCGAACCGCTCTTAGCAATCACGGTACCCGTGAAGATCTGAACCCGCTCTTTGGTTCCTTCTTGGATCTTCGTGTGCACGTCAACGGTGTCACCAATCTCGAAGGCATCCACATTTTCCTTGAGATAAGGTTTTTCAACGGACTGAAGAATCTGCTGGCTCATGATCGACGAACACTTCCGATGTACTGGTCTTGAATTGAAACGGGTCAATATCATTGCCAAGTAGCTGGATTTTGGAAAGGCCAAATCGTCTGAAAAATGGCCCTTGGTTGTGCTAAAATGTACGTTTTTCCAGTGAAATCTGGCCATTGGGCTTCGGGGAACCTGTTAAAATCCTCCGGACTTGCCCCTGTCACCGCCTGTAAAAACCACCGTTTCCTTCCCGAAACCACCGGTGAATCCAATGGAAAACCGCTACTCCCAGCGCCGACAATGCTTGACCCACCTGATCGCCTCGATCGCATGGATCGCCTCGGTCGTCTCCCAATGCAATGCCGAGGGAACCGCAAAAGAGGGCTCCGCAATGCTCAAAGCCGGGGCCCATGCACGCAATATCGATCCTGAATCGTTTCCGGTTTGGGTCAGCGGAGGGATCGTCGCAGGCAAAGGTGAGCGAGTTGTCGATTCGCTCTATGTGCGAAGCTTGGTCATCGAAAGCGAAACAACCCTCGCTGATTCGAACAAGCCAGTGTCGAGCTTTGTCGCACTATGCGTTGTCGATAGCTTAGGGGTCCCGGGCTGGATCGTCGAAAAGGCTAAGCGACTCGTTGGCGAACAGACACCACTTAAGCCCCATCAGATACTCATCAGCGCGACGCATACGCATTCGGCTCCGGCGATTATGGGCGCACATGGTACACCTGCCCAAGAGGATTACGCCGAAAGGATGCCGACCTGGATTGCCGAATCGATCATCGAAGCCTACCGCAAGCGAAGCGACGCCCGTATAGGTGCTGGCGTCACCAATGCAGATCGTTACATCCATTGCCGTCGCTGGTTCATGGAACCTGGACATGCTGGCGGAGTTCTTTTCAGTGGTCGCGACTCCAACATCGTCGCTATGAACCCCGGTCACGATTCACCTTACAAGATCCGACAAACCGCCGATATCGATCGCACCATCCCCTTCCTGTCGATTCAGACTAGCGAAGGTAAACCACTGGCTCTGCTGGCTTCGTTCTGCACCCATTACGCCGGTGCCCCTGCGCTCTCGTCGGACTACTTCGGAGTGGTTGCTAAAGAACTTGCACAATCGCTTCGACCAGACGACCCGAGCAGTTTCGTTGGCATCATGGCAAACGGCACCAGTGGTGATGCAAACTGCATCGATTTTGCCCGGCCCGCAAAACCATTCAACTACCATGAAGTCGGTTCGTATGTTGCCCAGCGCATCCTCAGCGCCTTGCCAAATGTCGTGTACTCCAAGTCGGCCACACTCGATAGCCGCCTTGAGTATCTGACGGCCAAGGTGCGGCTTGCTGATGACGATGAACTCAAACAAGCCAAAGCGTATGTTGAATCCAAATTGGCCGATCGTTTGCCCAGCAACATCGAAGAGAACTACGCTCGTGAAACGGTCTTGCTCTCGCAAATGCCAACCACGCGGCAAGTCCCTTTGCAGGCGCTGCGTGTTGGAAACCTTGTCATTGCTGGTTATCCAACCGAAACCTACAACGCCACGGGCTTAGCAGTGCGCGCTAAAAGCCCCTTTCAAATCACCCTCAATATCGGTCTTGCGAATGATCTACTTGGATACCTTCCTCCTGCCGATCAATTCCCCTTAGGGGGCTACACCACTTGGCGAGCTCGAACAAGCTGTCTCGATGAATCAACGGAAAGCCGGGTTGTGGAAACCCTATCGACTCTGGTTTCGCAGTTGGCTGACCAACCGTTGCATTCTATTGATCATGCCCCATCGATCGTGGATCATCCTGGCCCCGATTCGGCGGTCAGTCCAAGTAAATCGCTTGAGTATTTCGAACTGTTTGAACACCAAAGAATCGAACTTGCTGCACACGAGCCGAGCGTCATCGATCCTGTCGCGATGCGTTTTGACGATGCTGGGAATCTGTGGGTGGTCGAAATGAGCGACTATCCGACAAACCGAGGGCCGAACGGTCTTGGTCGAATTCGAGTCCTCAAAGATCACGATCTCGATGGCCTCTACGACCAAGCAACGGTGTTTGCCCAAGGCCTGATGTTTCCGACCGGATTGCAACTGCATCGCAACGGTGCTTTGGTTACCGTAGGTGGCCGCCTGCAATTCATCCAGGATGTCGATGGCGACTTGGTCGCCGATCGGATCGATGAGTGGCTCAGTGGGTTTGCCGAGGAGAACCCTCAGTTGCGAGTGAACGACCCCGATTTTGGCCCTGACGGAAAACTCTACCTCGCCAATGGACTACGAAGTTCCAAGATCACCGCCGCAACACTTCAAGATGGATCGATGTCGATTGCCAACAGTGACCTGCGTTGGGATTGGGTGCGCAAGATCGGTATACCCGTGGCTGGACCATCCCAATTCGGGATGACTTGGGATCGCTTCGGGAATCGATATTTCTGCAGCAATCGCAATCCATGCGATGCGGTGATGCTAGAGCCTTGGCAGTCTGCACTGAGCCCCTTAGCGGGACTTGCTCCAATGACCGCACCTGCCTTGCCCGCCGGCGAACAATCGACCGTGCGTCCTTTAGTGTCGGCTTGGACAACATCGAACCTCCATTCGGGTCAGTTTACCGCAGCTTGTGGTGTACTGATTAGCCATAGCGAGCATTTGCCGACGGCATCGCTCGGGAATGCGCTGACTTGTGAGCCAACAGGGAGCTTGGTTCATCGAGTCGGACTTGGTCGTGTCAACGGGCGGAGTCAATCCGAGGAACCTCCGCGACAACGCGAATGGCTTGCCAGTCGTGATCCTTGGTTCCGTCCCGTGAATCTCGAAGAAGGCCCCGATGGAGCGATCTATATCGTCGATATGCATCGAGCGGTCATCGAGCATCCTGATTGGGTTCCTGAAGAGCTTAAAAAGCGTGTTGACGAACGATGGGGTGATCAGTGCGGTCGTATCTACCGCGTGCTGAGCCACGACGCACCGGCCGTCGATCCGCTTTGGAAAGAGCTTCGAGATCGTCCGTTGTCCAAAAGATCATCCGGCGAATTAATCGAATTAGTGAACCATCGGCGAAGTTGGGTTCAGCAGACGGCCTGCCGTTTGCTTCATGAACGGATTGCCAGCAGCCTGGATGACCAAGCATCGATTGAAAAGGAATTGCTGAGCCGTTCTGAGGCTTGGTGCACTCAAGCAACCCATAGCAACGGTTTGGTCAGGTTTCTGAACTTGCTAGCAGCGACAAGTTCAGCCGAACTAAAAACGAGCATCGAGAAATGCCTCGTTGACCCAAAACATTACTCCCATCTTGAACCAGCCTTGAGAGGATCACTTTGGCGAATCGCCAATCAGACGCAGACTCACTCGGATTTGATCGTGCAAGCAGCCATCGAAGGAATCCAACGAGGGCCCAGGGAAGAGGCAATCGAGTGCGCGTGGTATTTGGCCGAGGCTGCCAACGGGGATCCAAGTGGACTCGGTCAACGGCTCGTCGATGACGAAAGCTTGCTTACTGCTTCGGTGGCACGTTCGGTCGATCTTGCAGATGATCCTTATTGGCTGATGGCAATCTCGGCAGCTTATCGATCCCAACTCGATCGATTCGTAACGACGTGGATGGATCAAGCATCGAAGGATTTGGATCAAAAAAAGATGATCCGAACTTTTTCAACTTCGGCTTGGACCCGCCTGATTTCTACCGTCGCTCAACCAGAGAATCCAACTTGGTTGGCAGCTCGCGAGCGTTGGGCCACTCAGGCCATCGCCCAGCTTGACGCTGCTGCAGGCGATGACGAAACGCTTCGCCGGATAATCCGTGAACCGCAATTGCGATTGCAGTTGGCGATCGCTCGAGGGATCGCCAAATCCCCCGACCGCACTTGGCTGGCGAATCAATCGCCTCTTTGGCAAGCTTGGGCGAAATCGCTTGCCGACCAGCGATGGTCTTCTGCAGTCCAAGCAGACCTCGCAGAATTGCTTGCAGTGGCACTCGCTCCCGAACAATCGCGCATCGGTGCCGAAGCTTTGAGAGGAGCCCTCATAGAAGCCCAAGAGCCCACGATCAAGCGGCAGCTCCTGACCGCATGGTCGCAGCATCCGGAAGATGCTACGCAAGATCCATCCTGCAGCGATTGGATCATCGAGCGGTTCGATGCTGAAACTCCTGCCATGCGTGGTGCGATGTTTCAAGCCCTTCGGATCCGTCCCGAGCGACTCGCTCGCTGGCTCGATGCGATCGAGTCAGGCAGACTCTCAGGGAAAGGACTCGATGCGAGCCAGATCCAGTCGCTCGGTCAGATCAACGGCGAACTGCAACCAAGGATTGCCAAGTGGCTCTCTGGGAGAATCTCAAGCGATCGACAGAAGGTAGTCGACCGGTATTCTCCGTGTTTGGATTTGCCGGTAAACATGGAACGGGGCAAACAACTGTTTGCCCAGCATTGTGCCGCTTGCCATAAAGTCGATGGCGTTGGCCTGGCTATCGGCCCGGATATCTCCGACTCTCGAACTCAAACTTCGGCGCAACTGCTTGTTGCAATCCTCGATCCCAACCGCGTGATCGACAACAATTATTTTCGGGTGACGGTTCAGTTGGCCGACGGGGCGATCCATGACGGTATCGTCGTCGAGGAATCCGCCGAACATTTGACGCTCAAGAATCAGCACACGAGCGGATTGGTACTGAGCAAGAAAGAGATCGAGGCGATCAAACCCAGCGGAATGTCGCTAATGCCTGAAGGAATCGAAGCTCAATTGGACGCACAAGCGATGGCGGATTTGGTTGGCTATCTGAAGAACTGGAGGTACATCGGTGGACAGTCTCCTGCCCTTCCTCAAACCCGATAGTAGAAACGAGTTTGCTCGAAGCACTCGAATCGGGTTTTACTCCGTCGTTCTTTGTATCCTGCTGTGGAGTATTGGTCAGTACTCCCGTGCACAGCAACCGATGATCGGGCATTTTCAAATCGATGCAACGATCCCTCTCGATCACCGATGCATGGGAGTGTTGCCGCAAAAATCCAAGTCCATTGCAGATTCACTCGAGTTGCATGGTTTCGTGCTTTTAGGGAACCAAGATCCAATTGTGGTGGTGGCTGTCGATTGGTGTGAAATCCGCAACAAGTCCTACGATCAATGGCGTGAGAGGTTGGCCAAGGTGGCCAGGACCGTTCCTCAGAGGGTGCTTGTCAGTACCCTCCATCAACATGATGCACCCGTGATTGATGCAGGTGCCCAGGAACTGCTCGATCAAGTTGGATTGCGATCCGAGTTGTACGATCCGGCTTTTCACGAAGATGTATTGTCTCGTGCTGAAGCAGCGTTGGCCCAAGCGATCGAGGATGCCAAGCCATTGACGCATATCGGATATGCTGAGTCGAAAGTCCGAGATGTCGCGTCGAACCGACGAGTTGTCGATGGCGCGGGCAATGTTAGCTTCGCCAGAGGCAGCAGTAGCGGTCGCGAAGCCTTTTTTCGTGATACCGATGCAGGCTTGATCGATCCGATGCTAAGAACGATTTCATTCTGGAGCCATGAGCAATGCTTGGTCGAGTACCATGCTTATGCCACCCATCCGATGAGCTACTATGGGCGAGGTGAGGTTAGCTCTGATTTCGTTGGACTTGCCAGAAAAAGATTAGCACGCCTCGATCGCGCAATTCACCCGATTTACGCTTCGGGATGCAGTGGAGATGTCACGGCAGGTAAGTTCAACGATGGATCGCCTCACGCGAGGGAGGAATTGACCAGTAAGATTTTTGATGCCATGCTTGCCAATCGGGCATCATCGCGCAAGATGGATGCGTCCAAGGGGTGGGTATTGCGTTCGAAAATGCTTGAGCTTCAGTACACACAATCACCTTCCTTGCAGAAGGACGTCATGCAGCGCGAGTTGCAAGACGATAGCTTGCCTGTAGAAAAAAGAATCTTAGCTGCCATGGGATTGGCCTCCTGGAAACGCTCGGTCGAGAATCCTAAGCCGATCGATGTTCCATGCGTCGACTTTGGGATTGCAAGAGTTGTTCTGTTTCCCGGAGAATCGTTCGTCGGCTACCAGCACTTGGCACAGAGACTCAGCGGACAAGTGCCTGTCGTGCCGATAGGTTATGGAGAAAGCTGGACGGGTTACGTTCCGACGGCGTCAGCTTTTGACGACGGCTTCCATGAATCGTGGTTGTGGGTAGCACCAGGGGCGGAACAAAAGATCCAGCAGGTGCTCACTGAACTGTTTAATCCACGTGAGCGATAAACTGAGCAATTCCTATCATCCGGTATTTTTCCTGAGTAACCGAAGCTCCAATTGAGAAAGACTTCTAACGTGCCATTGATGATGAAATCAGCCCTGTTTGCTTTGATTGGCTATTGGTTCTTAGGGCTTTGTATGGTTCGGGCGCAAGACCCATCTTGGAAACTCGTCTGGAGCGATGAGTTCGATGGCAAGTCGCTAGATTTTTCCAAATGGGAGATCGAGATAAACGCGTTTGGGGGTGGAAACCAGGAGCTTCAGATCTACACCGATCGAACGGAAAACGTTCGCGTCGAAAACGGTCTTCTGATCATCGAAGCCCACAGGCAAAGAACGGGCATTGCTGGTACAGAGCGAGATTTTTCCTCGGGCCGGATTCGCAGCAAACGCAGGGGGGATTGGAAGTATGGGCGATTCGAAGCCAGGATGAAATTGCCCGCCGGACAAGGACTCTGGCCCGCGTTTTGGATGCTACCGAGCGACGAAAAGTATGGGACTTGGGCCTCAAGCGGCGAGGTGGATATCATGGAGTTCAAAGGCCAACAAGTCGATACCCTTTGGGGGACTCTCCACCACGGTGGCAGTTGGCCTAGGAATAAACATACTGGGCTTACCAAACGATTCGAAGGGATCGATTTTACCAAAGACTTCCACGTGTTTGGCGTCGAGTGGGAGTCGAGCGAATTTCGATGGCTTTTGGATGGAAAAGTCTGGCAAGTCCAGAAGGAATGGGGCACGGAGAATGGCAAGTACCCTCAGCCCTTTGATCAGCCGTTTCATATCCTGCTGAATTTGGCTGTAGGAGGCGAGTTTGTCGGTCCTGTCGCTGACCCTACGGAGTTTCCAGCCCAGATGCTCATTGATTGGGTGAAGGTCTACCAACCTTAAGTTGCCACGATTACTCAACATTCCCCGACCTATTGGAACGATCCATCATGAATCTCAACCATCATCTTTTTGCAAGATTTTTGGTGACTTGTGCTTTGTTTTTTATATTCGCAAAAACGGAAAAATGCAGTGGGCACGATGGAAAGGAAGGCGAGCATAAACCGGCCAAGGTGGCGGCAAAAGAACTCGCCCTCCCAACGCTCATGCCTGATCGCATCGTGCTTACTTGGTCTGCCGATCCTACGACCACACAGAGCGTCACTTGGAGAACTAGCACCCAGGTCGAGGAAGCCTTTGCGGAGATCGCTGTTGCCACACCAGGCCCTGAGTTTGTTAAAGCCGCCCAGAGGTACAAAGCGGAGTCGGTCGCCTTAAAGACCGACATCAACACGGCACACTTTCATAGTTTAGTCTTCAAGGAACTTCAACCCGCAACCAAGTACGCTTATCGCGTGGGAGATGGAGTCAACTGGAGCGAGTGGTTTCAGTTCCGCACGGCGAGTATTCAGCCAGAGCCATTTTCGTTTGTCTATTTTGGAGATGCTCAAAACGATCTGCGAAGCCATTGGTCCCGCGTGATCCGAGAAGCATACTCGGATGCTCCAAAAGCAAGGTTCTTGCTCCATGCTGGAGATCTCATCAATAACGCTCAATCCGATGGAGAATGGCATGAATGGTTCGGTGCGGGTGCTTGGCTAAACGCCATGATTCCGAGTGTCCCTGTGGTGGGGAACCACGAGATGCATAAAGGTTCCGATGAACTGCGACGCGTATCGCATCATTGGCGACCGCAATTCACACTTCCAATGCAAGGCCCAGAGGGACTCGAAGAAACCTGCTACAGTTTTGTATATTCCAATTGCCGAATCGTCGTTCTCAACAGCAATCTCAAACTCGACGAACAAGCCAAATGGCTCGACAAGCTTCTGTTAGAAAACACTTCACCATGGGTGATTGTTAGCTTCCATCACCCGATCTTCTCGACAGCAAACGACCGCGACAACGCCCTGCTTCGTAAAACTTGGAAACCGGTTCTCGATAAGTACAACGTCGACTTGGTGCTCCAAGGACACGATCATACTTACGGTCGAACAGGTATTACAACGCCTAGCGAGCCGGTCGAAACTATCGGGAATGTTGCCACCGGGGTAACCCATCGGGACGAGCATACAGGAACCGTCTACGTCGTATCGGTCAGCGGTCCCAAAATGTACAACATCGAGCCTAAGCCCTTTATGGTTCGCGTGGCAGAGGATACGCAGCTGTATCAAGTCATCCACATCGATGGATCGAAATTGCGTTACGAATCACGGACGGCAAACGGCGAACTTTACGATGCTTTCGAACTCGCCAAAGAAATCGGCAAAACGAATCAGTTGGTGGAAATTCCAGTCCAGATGCCTCAAAGGCTTCGCAAGACGCTCACGCCAACTGCAGATCAACCGGCCAACGCACAACCAGCAGTACCATCTGGGCCCAATACCGTCAAACCGGGACGTTGATGAAGTTGCATTTCGTAGTCATCGGCCAATGATAAGCGGAGCAGCCTAGTAACCCGACCCGTGAGCAAGGTAGCGACAGTACACGGCCGATGGCTTCGCATGACGCACCCTCGAGCGCTTCCTCGTTTACACTTCGGGTTACTGGGCCTGCGGCCCCGTGGCTTAGTAACCCGATCCGTGAGCAAGGCAGTGATAGTACACGGCCGATGGCTTCGCATGACGATCCCTCGAGTGTTTCCTCGTTGACACTTCGGGTTACTGGGCCTGCGGCCCGGGGGCTAGTAACCCGACCCGTGAGCAAGGCAGCGATTGTACACGGTCGATGGCTTCGCATGACGATCCCTCGAGTGCTTCCTCGTTGACACTTCGGGTTACAGGGCCTGCGGCCCCGTGGTTGGCAAGCCGTCCGGTGAACCCTGCCCCTTCACCGGAGGGCTTGCGCCCAGCCGCTATAAAAAAAGGCGAGAGCCCATCTGGTACTCAGTGGGCTCTCGCACATTGGGTTTTGGGAATCTATCGGAATCCCTGTTAGCCTTGCAGTCGACTTATAGATCGTCGGTTGGAACGATTTCACTAAGCTGGCTGCTGATCAAAGCCGCAACGACGGAGACAGGGGTGGTGGCCGACATGAATCTGACGCTTCCGTCACACAGCGACGCGTGGCAACCGCTCCCATGGAACGAGTACATTTCGTTGCTGCTGTTGCAGTTCATTGCGCACGGACCAAGTGATGTTACTCCATCGTCGGTGAAACCGTCGACCCAGAATTCGGCATCGGGATCTGCCCAACCAGCACCACTGGCGCGTGAGGTTGGAACCGCTAGCATCTTGCGGTAGAGCATCGGACGCCCTGCGTCTTCGACCCATGCAAAAGTATTCGAAGTGCCGTCCAAAATATTCGCCATACGACTCTTAGGCCGCTTGTTGTAAAACGGTGGATTCATCCCGGTGGTAAACGAAGAGATGGTACTCATCGGCAAAATCGCTCCGGTGTATTGGGTTGCATCGGTGCTGGGGTTTGTCGGATCGTAGCCAGGAATCGGTCGCATGAGGTTGTATGGAGCAAGCCCCAGCTTGCCATTAACGCCGTTAGCGATCGCATAATCGGATGGAGCAGCTTGCCAACGAGGTGCCGCGGTGCTCGAAGGTGCATTGCCCGTGTCGAGCATGCGTTGAGGGTTCGATGGGCAAAGCAAGTTCGGAATGTAGTTGGCGATCGCAGCCGCATTGACGGTGGAATTCCAAGACGCCTTCATGTTGTACTGGCTGTAGATCTGCTGCTGCTCGATGTACGGCAGAATAAAAATCCCAGGACCGTGACTGATGTTTCCAGTCGTAGAATCTGGGAAAATGTTCATTTCCGGAACGGGATAGCCAACCAAAGCGTCGACGCGTGCCGGTGGGAAAAACTTGTGAGCACTCTCAAAGTTTTGGAGCGCTAAGGCGACTTGTTTGAGATTGTTCGAACAAGACATGCGCCTGGCTGCTTCTCGTGCAGCTTGCACCGCTGGCAAGAGCAAACCGACCAAGATGCCGATGATGGCGATAACCACCAACAGCTCAACCAAGGTAAAACCGGATCGAAATCGTTTCGTCATTACAAAGCCCTCAAAAAGAAATTAAAAAATCCAAACCCAAGATCATTTGGTCAAATCGAAAGTTGGCAAGACCGTGGATTTCTTATCCACAGTCGCCTTCAATCCCGATGTTTCTGGATCAGCATATTTTGGAGGAAAGAGAGGTTGATTCGGATCTCGCTTGACCTGATCTCCTCCCTCCTCGTCAACTGGTTGCATCAAAGCGATTCCCACTTTGTAGTCGCCCGCTGGAGCACCATCGTTAGACACATAGGTGTAAATCGTATATTTACCGTTCTCATCGGTGATCCCTTGCGGAATCTCTTGCCGCTTGAAATTCGTTTTGTCCACTGGCCTGAGTACCACCGTTAAACCCTTGAACGGCTTGCCATCCAACCGAACTTCGCCAGTGACTGGATAAGTCTTCTGGTTGATGCTATCTCCGCACCCAGCGGATACCACAAGTAAAAGAACAAGTAAAAACAGTCGCATCGAAAAATCCCCCTCAGTCGCTTACGTTCCAACTGCGTCCACTCACGCACTTCGTAGCGCATAAGTTACCGGATGGTAGGCTTTCGATGCCGATTGACACTCCCTAAACCATGAAAAGATAGTGAAGTTTTAAGAAATGAATTTCCTGTAAAGAATGGGGCGGATAGTTGTCCCTAGGGTGGGGTTTTAGGGCGTTGTTTCTGGCTTATTTTTCTTTCATCAGACCCATCGGTTTGACAGTAGTTTCCACATTCAGTGGCCAGCGATGTCGATGAAGCGAGCTCGATAGCGATGCGACGGCCCAAGCCGTCGCTTGCATCGAAATAAACTGATCGGTCTCATGCGGATCACCGTTATCGAAGAATTCCTGAACCGGATTGGCTCGGCTCGATACGTGCCAAGACCCGTCGGGTTTTTGAGTGCGAATCAAATACTTGGCTCCATTTCGGAACCAAGCCTTGTCGTAAAACCCGACGAATTTTTGGTCTCCGTCGATCTGCGAAAGGATCATTAAAGCTGTCGCCGTTGAATAAGCGTCGCTCTCGCGGCCAGGCTGGCTGCCCCAACCGCCATCTTTATTTTGCATGCCTCGCAACAACACCTGCCGGTTCGCTATTTCAGAAGCACTGTAGTAACGACGAAGCGTATCGATCTGCGAGTCGTCGAGCGAGAGTTCGTCTCGCGGATGCGGGCTCTCTTGGATCGATCGATCGGTCTGTGGACGATCAACCTCTCGAACATAACCAGCAGGGTGCCCCATTCCAAAGGGATCGACTCTCCATGGTTGATAAGGGTGGGATTGCACTAAGTAATCGAGCCAGACCGAAGCACAAAGATCCTCGGTATCTGTCGACGCTGGTAAACCTGCTCGCCAAAGCATCGCCCGATGGCGAGCTTGGTCAATCTCACTCCACGAAGCGGCACGCCGAGTTTTATCTGTATTATCGAGATAGTGTTTTAATCCGAAAAGAACCAGCGTCGTTGCCATGATCTCCGAGGAAGCCGCAGGGGGACGTACGGAATGGATTCGCCACCGTCCATCGGATTGCTGAGTCGCGATCGCTTTGGCGACTAATTGATCGGCAAGCTCTCCCCAGTCGCTTTGGCTTAAAGCCATCGTCCATAAAGCATATCCTAGGGTCAGACCTCGACCGCCAAGCTCCTCGTCCGGCTTCAATGCCGCAAGCTCTTTTCTTAAGCTGTTTTGGCTGAACTCAGTCACACGCTGAACGCGATCGGCCTGAGCCCCCCAGGTCACGGGACTTTCTGGACCATTTTCGGTATTCAGACGGTAAGCAAAGAGTGGGACAGCTTGATGGTGGCAGGAAAAACATTCACGATGCTTCGGATAGTTATCAACGCCTGTTGAGATGCGATCGACTCCTCGTTCGACGGCATCCTCGAGCGATTCGCGATAGTTGAACTTGGATGACTGACCGAAGGCTAGCTGTGAAACAACAAGATTCAGAGCAAGGGCAATCAGACGTATGTAGATCTTCATCGTTGCACCAAACCCCGCGAAAAACCAGACTCATCGCCAACGAACGCTCATCAAATTGTATCGTCTGAAACAATTGGGGGTTAGATCAGACAGATCAGACGGATCAGACGGATACCCGCAACCTCCCCCCCTTCCAGGGGTGCTGGATTTACGGATTTTTCGCGTTGTAGTGATTGAATCTCTATTTCCAAATATTAATATTCAGTCCTCCTTTCACCTGTATGCCCTAACCCTAACTTCATCATGATTCTGCGTAATTCGCTAAGCAAGAAACTTCGCTTCATTGTACTTGTTCTCACCGCCATCTGCTCGATGACCGCAAACCTAAGTGTTCTGCAAGCCGGTTTGGTTCCCAACGGCGGTGACTTAGAAAAAGATTTCAACAACGCTCTACGCTTCGATCCAGCAACTCCCACCCCCGCTAAAGTCGCTTTCGTAGATGCAAACCTCCCACTCGATCGTTACATACAAGTAGGGTTTACTACTACAAACACAACGGCATTTAACGTATCTGAAATCGGATGGTCTAAGGACAACGTTACCTATAATTCTTTTTCTCCAAACGATTTTGTAAATAACATCGTGTCTGGTGGTGGTGTAAGAACTTCGAGTATTATCGATTTGGGGTCACCAATTGGCGGTGCCTCGACAACTCGTTTTTTCTTGCGATACACGTTACCGTCTGGCATCGATGTTGGATCGGTTGTACAGTCGTTCTTCTATGCCAATTCGAACGGTGCGGTTTCCGGCGGTATCTTGGCGGATGAATTTGGAAATAGTTTTGTTACGGTCACCCGTTCTCACACGGCGGTTCCCGAGCCGACGAGTTTGATGTTAGTAAGTTCGGTGGCATTACTGCTGCGATGGCGATTGAAATCCCGCTCGAAACGAGCGAGCTAAACTCCTTTAGAGCACGAGCACGAGCACCGTTGCACTGAGCACGAGTAGGAGCACGATTACGAGCACTCAGCAGCCAAGCCCAAAACAAATGGCTGTATCCACAACACCAGAAGAACCGACCGACCCGTCAAACCTGCGAGTCCTTAGACAACCCGGCGCGGTTTGATCTTCGCAAGATCCTCCGCAGGTTCCTTGCGCATCGACTCGGTCGGGGCCACGATCACCACAGGAGCTTCGCAAGCGTCACCCGCCTCTAACGCTAACTTCTCGGCCCGACGTATTTCCAACACCTGCACATACTCGGCTCCATAGAACAGGATCGAAATCCCGTAATAGCACCAAAGCAGCAACGCAATAAACGATCCGATGGCTCCATAAGCACTCGTGTAGCGCATGCCGATAAAGACCGCTCCTAGCAGACCACGTCCAACTTCCCATATGATCGCCGCAAGCAATCCGCCTCGAAAAGCATCGATCCAATGGACAGGACGCTTGGGCAAGATTCGATAGATGAGCATAAAGAGCATCGCATTGACGCCTACGGTCGTCACGAAATCAAAGAAGCTGAACAACTGTGTGACACTAGGCAACTTCTGCGTGGTCAATGAGCGAACTTGGGTGATCCCCATGCTGATAAAAAACAAGACCACTAGCAAACCGCCTAGCGATAAGAGCATGAGGAAAGCGGAGAATCGCTGTCGAATGACTCGGATGATGGTCCATATAAGCGAACGATCCTTCTGAGGCTCAATCCGAAAGATCTTGTCAAAGCCACGATCGATCTGTGCAAAGACGCCAATCGCTGCCAAGATCGCAGTGATCAAGCCTGTCGGACCACCGACGAGCGACTGGCTCGTAAGAGAATCAAGAACTTGATCGACTTGTGCCCGAACCTCGGGAGTCGTCTTTGTTTCGACGGTCTCCAAAAGCTGTTGCTGGATGTCAAAACCAAATTGGGTGTACCGAAGAAAGATCCCCAAGCCCGAGAAGAGCAATAGGAATATCGGGAACAACGACAGGGCCAGATAGTACGCTACACTGGCCGCAAGCGATCCTGCATCGTCCTGGGACCATCGCAAGCCAGCATCCCGGAGATTGGGAAAGAAGTCCATCAGCCAACGTTTGCCATGCTCGATCGCCTGCGGTTTTTCTACCACTGCCGACGGGCGAACCGGTTGGTCTGGCTCCGGACTAGTCTCTTGGTCTATCGTTTGGTCGGACTCAGAACTCATGTGCGTGGATTGTAGAAACGAGTGAAATCCGCCGCTAGCGGAGATGGCCACTCTGGGGAATTCATCGCAATTCTACCCACAATCGGGCTCGTCGAATCCAGTGTTTCGTAAATAATGGATCCCTGCGTTTCGCACCCCACCTCACCTAGCCCCAAAAAAATCGAATGACTAGTACCCCCGCAGCCCCTTTGGGCCCACTTCCCTCCCTGGATTCGGTCCCCATCGACTCGATCCTGATGGTTTCCTTTGGAGGCCCCGAAGGCCCAGAGGACGTCATGCCGTTTTTGGAAAATGTACTCCGGGGAAAGAATGTGCCCCGCGAGAGAATGCTAGAAGTCGCCGAGCACTACAACCATTTTGGAGGTGTAAGCCCCATCAATCAACAGTGCCGCGATTTGATCAGCGCCTTGCAAACGGAACTCCAAAAGCGAGGGATCGATCTGCCCATCTACTGGGGCAACCGCAACTGGCACCCGATGCTCACGAGCACCCTCGAAACGATGAAGCAAGATGGACGCAAGCGGGCGATCGCATTCTTTACCTCGATGTTCAGTTGCTACAGCGGCTGTCGTCAGTACCGTGAAAATATCGCCGCGGCCATGCTCCAGGCTGGATCCGATGCCCCGTTGGTTGAAAAAACCCGTATGGGATTCAACCACCCCAAGTTCATCGAGGCCCAATCCGATTGCTTGCGCAGTGCCCTGAGCCAAATCAGCCCAGAACTCCGAGCCTCGACTCGGGTACTGTTCTCGGCCCACAGCATCCCTAAATCGATGGCGGATAACTCGCGCTATGAACTGCAACTGCGTGAAGCGGCCCGATTGGTCTGCGAAACTGTAGGCCATGAAAGTTGGGAAGTCGTCTATCAAAGTCGATCCGGCCCACCTCATCAACCTTGGCTCGAACCCGATGTGTGCGACCGTATCGAACAACTCCATACGGACTCGAAAATACAAAGTGTGATCGTCCAGCCAATCGGATTCGTCTCCGATCACATGGAAGTCCTCTACGATCTTGATCAGGAAGCTGCCGACAAAGCCAAAGAACTCGGGATCGAGTTCGTGCGTGCTCCTTCGGTCGGCATCCACCCATCCTTTGTTTCCATGGCTGTCGATCTGATCGAAGAACGACTCACTGCCGGTACGCCTCGGCCCTGTGTTGGAAATTTAGGCTCGAGCCACGACATATGCCCCGTCGACTGCTGCTTATACCCGCAACCCACAAGGCCTCCCGGTGCAGGCCGTCCAGCTTGAGCCATAAGATCCACCCACATAACGATGCCCTCGTTTCGGCGAACCTACAAAGAATCCTAAACCCTTCCTTACCCACCTTCCCACTTCGAAATGTTTCATAACTCTGCAACGATCGCTCTTCCTGTTTTTCGTCTCCGGTTCGCATGGTTTCAACTAGCCTTCATGATCGCAATCGGTTCGATGAGCCTGAGTGCCCTTGGGCAATCGCCTCAGCCGATTCGCGCTCTGCTGATTGTTGGAGGTTGTTGCCATGACTACGACAGCCAAAAGCAGATCATCAAACAAGGACTCGAGCAATCCGCACACATCGAAGTAACCGTCGTACACCAAGGTGGGACGGGGACCAAGGCGGAGATCGAATTGTATCGAGACCCGAAATGGGCAGATCGTTTCGATGTGATCCTTCACGATGAATGTTTCTCGGACGACAAGGATCCGCAGTGGTTGGCTCGGATCCTCGAACCTCACCGCAAGGGTAAGCCGGGTGTTGTCATCCACTGTGCGATGCACTGCTATCGGATCGGAAACGACGACTGGTTCGAGTTCTGCGGAGTGACAAGCCGTGGACACGGACCTCATTATCCCCACGAAGTCAGGAATGTGCTTGCAACCCACCCGATCATGGAAGGCTTCGGTGCCGCTTGGGCTAACCCTGCTGGAGAACTCTATCGCATCGAACGCTTTTGGCCTTCCGCTACTGCACTGGCCACATCCAAAGATCGTGAGAATGGGCAAGACCAAGTCTGCGTGTGGACCAACGATTACCGTGGAACCAAAGTTTTCGGAACCACCTTAGGTCACCACAATGAGACTGTCGACTCGCCCGAGTTCATAGGGATGCTCACCCGAGGAACACTTTGGGCAGCCGGCAAGCTTTCTCCTGAGTACCTCAAGCCGACTCCGAAACGACTCGAACGTGAGAATTTAGCACTCGGACGCAAGGTCACTGCTTCCTCCGAACAAAAAGACCAAAACAACTTGCTGGAGTATGCCGTCGATGGCAAGCGAGCTACCCGTTGGTGTGCAAGTGGCGGAAATTACCCTCAATGGATCCAAGTCGATCTTGGAAAGGCACATGAGATTCAGGGCGTGGGAATCGACTGGGAGAGCGATCAAGCACGTTACCGTTACACCGTCGAAACGTCGTTGGATGGAGAAAAATACCAAACCATCGCGAGGTCTGCCGAGGAAGGTTCGTCCGGCAAAGAAGCCGAATACTCGATCGATCCAGCGATGGTTCGGTACGTTCGGATTGCATGCCTTGGTGCCTCCCCAGGATCCTGGGCCAGTATCCGAGAGCTGAAAGTTTATGGCGGAGCCACCAAAGAGGTATCTTTCGAAGATGCGAAAGTTTTGAAGGAGCGAGAGTTGCTCGGAGAGTGCAAACTGCCCGAGGGTTTCGAAGCCACCTTGTTCGCTTACCCTCCAGCGGTGAACTATCCGGTGTTCGTGGCTGCCGCTCCAGACGGCACGCTGTTTGTCTCAAGTGACAAAAATGGTTCTCTCGATCGCGAGCTCAAGCGTGGATCGATCATTCGCTTGAAGGATCTAGATGGTGATGGACGTGCCGATCAATCGAACTTGTACGTCGACAATGTCGACTCTCCGCGGGGCCTCGTGTGGGACCACGATCGATTGTATGTCTTGCACCCACCCCATTTGAGCGCCTTTATTGACGAAAACAACGATGGTGTCTCCGATCGCCAAGAGATCCTCGTTAAAGACATCGCTTTTGGATTCAAGGACCGTCCGGCGGATCACACCAGCAACGGCGTAACGATGGGGATTGATGGCTGGTTGTATCTTGCGATCGGTGACTTTGGTTTCATGAACGCCGTTGGGAGCGATGGCCGTAAACTTCAGTTCCGAGGGGGTGGGGTTGTTCGAGTTCGTCCCGATGGAACCGGCATGGAACTCTACAGTCAAGGGACTCGGAACATTCTCGAAGTTGCCATGGATCCACTACTGAGAGGCTATGCCCGCGACAACACGAATGATGGAGGTGGCTGGGATGTGCGTATGCATCACTTCAGCGGCGGTGAGGATCATGGCTATCCCCGTAAATACATTAACTTTCCAAAAGAGATCGTCCCACCGCTAGCCGATTACGGTGGAGGTTCCGGTTGTGGAGCTTTGTTCCTCGACGAACCGGGCTGGCCCAAGGAACTAAACGATTGCATCTACACGGCCGATTGGGGACGTCAGATGATCTTCTCTCACCGAGTCGAACCAAAAGGTGCGAGCGTCGGCATCGATCAGCGAGAGTTTTTGGGGATCGAAAGAGCCACGGATTTGGATGTGGATGCAAACTCGAACGTCTATGCGTCGAGTTGGAAGGGTGCGACGTTTACTTATGCGGGCGAGAACGTTGGGTACATTGTGCATCTGCGCCCCAAAGGCTACCAGCCAGAGCCTTTGCCAAAGCTCGATTTGAACGTTGTATCCGGCTGGCTTGATCTCATTAAATCCGACAGCCATCGTCGACGGATCGAGGGTCAGCGTGGACTCGTGCGCTACGCGGCGGGGCATCCGAGTGAAATGAACAAGCTTGCCGATACCCTGTTTCAACTCGCGAATTCCGATGAGACTCCATTAAAGACACGCATCGCAGCCATCTTTGCCATCGAATTGATCCGAGATCAATGGCTCCGAGCAAAACAAGACCCAAAAGTCGCTCAGTCGCTTGCGGACTCTCTGATTCGACTTGCCAATCGCCCTGCCGTGAGCGCTTGGGTTATCCGTGCCCTTAGTGACGCACAACTTTTGGATGATCCAAAGGTGCAGGAAGTGATCCGAAAGGGGCTCAATACTGGCGATCCACGAACGATTACCGAAGCACTCTTGGCATTGATCAATGGCCCCAGGATCGAGTTCGTTAGCGACATCGTCGAGCATCTTTCGAGCCAAGAGCCTTTGATTCGGCATCTAGCGACACGAGCTTTCTCCAAGCAGGATTGCCTTCAGGCCGCAAGCCAAATCTTCAAGACACAGCCCAAGGATAGCGAGGCATATGAGCATGCCGTACAGGCGCTGGCCATGAAGCATGATCCGGAGGTGATTACCGCGTTGATTGCATCGCTCAAGCAATTCGATGACGCCGCGTTGCGAATACTCAGTAGGCTCGCTTACCGTGAAGGAGAGTGGAATGGCGCGAGTTGGGGTACACGTCCTGACACGCGAGGACCCTATTATCAGCCGGAAGCCTGGGAGATGACCAAGCCGATTGAAGAGGCCGTCGATCGATTTGTAGCCGGCACAGACGCAGCCCAAGGCACCGAAGTTCTGCGTCTGTTAGCGCTCCATCGTTGGGATATAACACCGCGATTGGAAGGCTGGATGCGATCCTCCCGATGGAGCGAATTACCGTTGGTACAGAGGATCGGTTTGCTCGAAGCGGCTGGTAAGCTACCCGACTCGGTGTTAAAAATGCTCGAAACACTTGCGGGGGATCCTCGCGTTTCGCAATCGGATCTAATACCGCTTCTTAGGGTTTTGCTCAAACAGAATTCCAAACAAGCTCTGCCTGCGATTGCGGTGGTACTTGCTCAAACCGGAAATGTTTCCACGGAACTGCAAGCACAAGCATGGAAGCGATGCCAAGAGAGCGAGACGCTCGCAAAGAATTTGGCAAGTGGACTGCAAGCCGGCAACCTACCGATGGGTGATGTACAAGCCTTGCTGGTATCGGCGATCGCTTGCCGCAAAGACCAATCGCAGCGCCCCGAAGTCCTCAGTGCAGTCGATACCATTTGGTCGTCCGAGGAGATGGTTCAGAAACTGCTTGAGATGTTTCGCGTTGGAGATTGCAGGCAAGCTGAGCCGCTCGTCAGGCGCGCGATCTTGGACAACCGCCCGGGGGTTGAAAAGATTGGCAAAGAGATAGCCGGTCATTGGGGGCTGGCGGATCTGAGTCAATGGAATGGTCCAAAGATTTCGTCGCTCAAGAAAGAGGATGTGCTCAAGGAGGTTGTGGCTTCCAAAGGGGACATCCAACGTGGCGAACAAGTCTTTGCGTTGCTTGGATGTGCCAAGTGCCATGATATCAAGCCAACGGAAACTTTGAGGGGGCCTTATTTGCCCAACGTAGCCAAGACCTACAAACGCGATCAGCTAACCGAGGCGATTTTGATGCCTAGTAAATCGATCGCACAAGGTTTCGTGCAAAATGTCTTCAGGCTCGATGATGACCGTGTGGTCTCTGGGTTTGTCACCAAGGAGAGTCCCGAGAAGATCGTGCTCAGGAATGCACAAGGGGAAATTGTCGAGGTAGACGTCGAGTCGATTGCTGAGCGCAAAGAAAGTCCTGTTTCGGTGATGCCCGAGGGGCTTGCCGACGGAATGCCAATCTCTGCCCTTGCGGATTTGGTCAGCTATCTCGAGTCGCTCAATTAGTTGGATAAATCTTGATCGAAGCTCTTCGCTTTCTGTTAGTCTTAACGTTGCTTAGCCGCTGCCGATGGCTGCTTGGGATTTGCGGCCCAAAGTTCGGAACTATCGGTAGCAAGCTGACTTTTTGATAATGTATCAATCGCGTTGGTGCCAACCCGGTTCACTATCCGCTGTGGAATACCGTTATGGATAGCGTATACTTAGAAACCACGGTCATTGGACACCTTGCCGGACGATTTCATCCGGATGCGGTAGTCCTGGGACGCCAGATGATCACTCGACGTTGGTGGGTGTCAGCACAAAGCCGATACCGTCTTCTCGCGTCGAATCTCGTACTTTCCGAGTGCGGTGCTGGGGATACAGAAGCTGGGGTTGAGCGACTTGCGATTTTAGAAAACATCTCGTTACTTGACATTGACGCAGAGACCGAGAAGCTCGCATTTGCATTGCTTGCAAACCATGCGGTCCCAAAGACTGAACCTCGGGACGCAACTCACATCGCGGTTGCGGCAGTGAACGGAGTTGATTATTTGGCAACATGGAACTTCAAGCATATAATGAATCCAGCGACTCAGCATTTGATCGATGCGATTTGTCGGGAACTGGGATACGAACCACCAACTATTTGTACTCCCGAGCAACTTCTTGAGGCTTACGATGATTCCTGATCCAACGGAAGAAATCAAAACAATACGTCATCGGCTAGGAGCTGAGCTTGGATATGACCTGCACAGAATTATCGCGGATACTCGGGTACGCCAGGATCAATCGGGTCGAACGTACATTCGATTGAAAAGCCGGAAGCCGCGGATAACGAAGCATTGCATTGAAGATGCCGATCAGTCGCTTCCTGATGGCGGCTCGGCTCCGGCGACTCGATGAATGCCATCGATATGCCCAAATCGCTTCATTATTTGAATCGATTAAGAACTTGCTCAAACGCGGCGCCGTCTGCTTGGTCGTGGGCATCCTTGTCGCTTGGTTCGCACTTGAATTTCTCGCAGTTTTGCATGGTCATAACGACCTCAGTCAAGTCGAAAGCGACGAAGAATCTAGGCGAACAAGAAGCCGTGAGCAAGTAGGATCGCTAGGACTTGGAACCAGGCCACTTGGACCACCATGCCTTGAATTGCTTCCACTGCTCTTCAAGGAACGCTTTTTGACTTGGGCTCAGCGCATCCGAGGGATTGAAGTGGTTTGCGTACTCGGGGTTCCCTTCGAGCACCATCAAGTGCTTGTAGTAGAGAACCAGGTCGGGACCTTCATCGTATTTCGAGAGCACCGCGAGTGCCGAGTCGAGCTCTTGGGCTAGCCTCCTTGATTCGACGCAGCCAGCAGCAGCTTTTGTGCAAAGTTCGATCAGTCGGAGCACTTGTCGAGGGAGTGCGTTGCCGACACCCGTGATTGCTCCGACAGCTCCGCATCGAACAAAACCGTGGAAGACTTGGGTATCGACCCCGACCATGAGAGCAAGGTTTGGATTGCCGGTGGTGATATGCTCAGCGGCATAACTAAGCGATTCAGCACCACCGAATTCTTTGAATCCAACTAGATTCGGAAACTGCTTGTGGAGATCAAAGAACAGATCCGCTTTGGTTTGGAAGCCGTAGTAGGGACTGTTGTAGATCACCGCCGGTAGGCTCTTAGCAGCCGAGAGGATACCCGCAAAGTGGCTGCGCTGGGCCGAGGTCGACGTTCCTCGGGATAAGACGCGAGGGATAACCATCAATCCCGCAGCACCAACCTTCTGCGCATGAGCCGCATGCTCAGATGCGATCTTGGGGTTCTGAGCACCCGTTCCGACCACGACGGGAACTCCCGCTTTGGCTAATCGAGCAACGCCTTCTTGACGCTGGGCATCGGAAAGCAATGGCCAATCGCCCATCGACCCGCAGTAGACAACGGCTCGCATGCCAATTTCGATCAACTCCTGTGCTTTACGAACCAAAGCATCGAAATCGGGCTCACCGTTGCTCGTGCAAGGGGTCATGAGTGCAGGGATGCAACCTTGAAAGACATCAGCCAGACGCGTCACTATAAAACTCCGTCATGAGTTTGGGTGGGTGGGAACCTTTGATCGATTCGTGAAGTTCCATCGAGGACGCTCAGTATAGGTCAAACGACTGAAAATCCAAGTGTTCCCGAGGTCTGATCCTAGCACAAGGTGATCAGCAAATGATAAAAGCGGAGCAGCGCAAGCTGCCCGGTGGC
>Ga0208358_1000083_pt1 | contig 31579 bp, 28 predicted proteins | sample LakMenEpi10Aug09_FD_150685 | JGI IMG/M metagenome (GOLD analysis project Ga0208358, IMG submission 150685) | Freshwater microbial communities from Lake Mendota, WI - 10AUG2009 deep hole epilimnion (SPAdes) | ecosystem: Environmental > Aquatic > Freshwater > Lake > Epilimnion/Euphotic zone ... | reverse complement strand
TCTTGAGCCGCTGGCCAATCAAGCAAACGGCAATCCATCCGTTGCCCAACGAACAACAGTCCAATGGGTCGATGCGTGAGCAACGGATCGTTCTCGAAGCGATCGTATCGAGCGAGATTGGAACGATCCGTTTCCTCAGTACCCATTTGGATCATTCCAAAGAGGACTTGAGGGAAAAGCAAGCACGCGCCGTCGATGAATTGCTAGATCGGGTTTCCTTCCCAGAGGCCAAGTCGATGGCGACGGTCTTGGCCGGTGACTTCAACGATGTGCCCAAGAGCAAATCGCTTGGTTGTTTCGATCAACGATGGCTGATCGATCCACGCAAAGAGAACTTGGCGTTGGCCACCTACCCAAGTCAGTCGCCTCGAACCAGGATCGACTATGTAGCAGTCGACCGCTCGGGAAGGCTTGTTCTCGATTCGCTAGAGGTATTGCCTGTGCCGCTTGCCTCGGATCATCGCCCAGTTTTGGCGGAGTTGGTCATCCCGTAGAACTCAAATCCTCTTGAACATCTTATCGAGTTGTTCGCGGGAGAAGAACAATGCGGTTGGGCGACCATGCGGACAATGGTGAGTATCGTGGTACAAATGCCGCTGTTCGAGTAACGCCGTAATCTCTGGATCGCTCAAGCGATCTCCTGCCTTGATCGCTGCCTTGCAGGCCATCATGTTCATCAGTTCGTCGAGCACGTCTTGTGCATTGACCTTTTTTCCCCCAGACATCAGAGCTTCGAGAACCTGCTTGAGCATCTCCTCTGGAGATCGCTTGGACAAAATGGATGGATAGGCATTCAGGACAATCGTATCGCCTCCAAACGATTCGACCTCGAATCCGATTTCGGCGAGCATCTCTTTAGAATCGATTGCCATGGCCGCCTCTGCAGAGGTCAACTGCACAGTAGCCGGTACGAGCATCCGCTGACGATCCAGGGACTTCGAGAGAACCTTCGTCTTAATTTGCTCGAAGAGAATTCGTTCGTGCAAGGCATGCTGATCGATGATGACCATCCCTGCCTCGTCTTGGGTGATCAGATATCGATTGTGGATCTGGAATCCGACCGCTCGGGAAGACCCCATGAAATCTTGGTCGCTACTGCGTTGGGTCGAAAAATCGATTGCCTCTAGAAGTGGATCGGCGTTTGGTGTAACTGGGTCTTGGGTTGGGCTCGCAGGGTTTGTTCGGGCCGTTGGAGCTATCGAAGCAGGGGATGCGATGATGGGCTCGCTTCTGAACGGATCGTTTGAAAATCCAGAGCTTGGGAAGGGGCGAAAATCAGGCACGCTTTGTTGCGATCGCGCCCAGTCCATCAAAGCCGTATTCGATCCAGCAGCGGCTATCGAAGGTGAGTTGGCAGATCCTATCGTTGGTGCTGGTAGCTGTGGTGCTTGCGGATCGATCCCAACGTCTCGGGCTTTAGCCACAAGGTTTGAGGTCAAGAATCGGTGCCGGATCGTATGCAATAGTCGACTGTAAATCGCACCGCTGTCTTCAAAACGAACTTCAACCTTCGTCGGATGGACGTTCACATCGACCGTCTTTGGATCGATCTCCATTTGCAAAAAGCACACAGGCATGCGGCCTACCATCAGCAGGCCTCGATAAGCCTCAGACAAGGCATGTTGCAAGGCTCGATCGCGGATGTAGCGTCCGTTGAGGAACAGATACTGCATCCGGTTGTTGCTGCGGGATAGACTCGGATCGGCCACATAGCCTCGCACCTTGACCTTCTCGTCCTGGTGCTCGACAGATATAAGCGAGTCGGCTACTTCGTCGCCAAAAAATGCTCGTATCCGATCGGCCCATCTGCTGGTTTGTGGCAAGTCGTATTGCACACGATCGTTGCTGCACAAAATCATCTGCACATGAGGGAATGCCAATGCGACTCGTGTAAAGGCCTCGACCACATGCCCCATCTCTGTCGATGGAGTCTTCATGAATTTGCGACGCACCGGTGTATTAAAGAACAGATGCCGAACCTCGATCGTCGTGCCGATGTCCATGGCGCAAGGCTTAATCGGCTCACGCTCAGATCCTTCGGCTCGCAACTCGAATCCGCTGTCGCTCGAGGCGACTCGACTGCGAAGCGTCATATGGCTGATTTCAGCAATCGATGCAAGAGCCTCACCGCGAAAACCCAATGTGCGAACATCGAAAAGATCTTCCGAGTCCTTGAGTTTGCTCGTCGCATGAGGAGCAAGCGCAAGTTCGAGTTGCTCAGGCTCGATTCCGCATCCGTTGTCGCTGATTCGAATCAGATCCGTTCCGCCCCCTTCGACCAAGACCTCGATCAAAGTCGCACCTGCATCAACGCTATTTTCAAGCATCTCTTTGACGACACTCGCAGGCCGCTCGATGACTTCACCCGCAGCGATTTTATTGACCAGACTTACCGGCAGTTGTCGTATGATTGGCATCCGAGCGGCAAAAACTCCTTGGAAAGTGCGTCACTTTGACTCAAGAGAAACAAGTGAATCAACGAAGGCAGATCTGTTTTAGTGAAAGTATAAGCCTTCGGGCTAGACCAGCAACCCAAAAGGGCCCAGCCAAGTTCGCATCCTCTTGGGATTTGGGATACAATGAGGGCTTGCGACCCGACTTCAATCAATCATGTCAAACTCGCGCCAAACTGGATTTTCACCAACCACTGCAAAACTGATATGACTCTCCATCAGCATCCGTCACCGAAACCATCATTCGCCTCGTGCCCTAGACGCATTCTACTGCTTGCATTGGCCTGTTTTAGCATTGCTAGCAATCTGCAGTTGGTATTCGGTCAAGACGCAGCGTCAAACGCGCCAAAGGATCTGAGTAAGTTTTACGAGCCACGTGAATTTGTGGGTAAGAGCGGCAAGCCGCTCAAGTACCGGTTGATCAAACCGGTCGACTACAAGTTCGGAAAAAAATACCCGCTGGTGCTTTTTCTTCACGGTGCAGGCGAACGAGGAGAAGACAATGCGGTCACGCTCAAGCATGCCGCAAAAGATTTTGCCGGCGATGCCTTGCGAGCCAAGTATCCCGCCTATGTTTTGATCCCTCAGTGTCCGACCGGAAAAAAGTGGTCCGAGGTCGATTGGTCTAAAGACTCTAGCGAACTTCCGCAAGACCCAAGCGACTCGATGCAGAGCATCAAGGAGCTACTCGACGAAATGGTGGAGAATGCCGGCGTGGATAAAACCCGAATCTACATTACCGGACTTTCGATGGGTGGCTATGGGACTTGGGATGCCATCGCGCGTTATCCAGGTTTCTTTGCCGCAGCCGCACCGATCTGTGGTGGCGGAGACCCAAAGACTGTCGAGCGGTTCAAGTCGTTGCCGATCTGGTGCTTTCATGGAGCTAAGGATCCAGTGGTGAAGGTCTCTCGGAGCCACGAGATGGTCGAAGCGCTCAAGAGGATTGGCTCGCCGATCAAGTACACCGAGTACCCCGAAGCCCAGCACGACAGTTGGACTCAAACTTACTCCAACCCCGAACTCTACGACTGGATGTTCTCGCAAAGGCGCGAAAGCCAATAGGCAAGTAGCTTGCTGACTTATTGCAACGAACCAACTCGTAGATCTTTTTTTCTATGCTCCACCTGAGTTTCAGAAATTGCTTTCCTAGTTGCTTACTTGTGCGGCTAGTCGTTGTCTTGCTGGGTACCCATTGGGCTATTGCGCAAGAAGAGCCCCCTGCAAAAGACACACCTAAGCTTCCGCAGGCAATCGCTTGGGTCGACTTTTCCAAAGACATCGCTCCGATCCTGCGCGAGCATTGTTTGCAGTGCCATAGCGGAGCGCAACCTAAAGGTGGTTTTGATATCTCCGATCGGCAAGCTCTCTTGGGCTATATCACCCCAGGATCGATCGACGAAAGTTCTCTGTGGACCGATTACTTAACGGCTAAACCGATCTTGGAGGATCCCGAGAGTTTGGTCATGCCGCCCGATGGGCCTTTGCCCAAAGCCAAGCTTGCGATGCTCAAACTCTGGATACAAGAGGGTGCTAGTTGGCCTGAGTCCGACAAGCTGGATTTGAACTCGGATGGACCTTCGACGGTGGCCTTAGGGGCCAACGCGTCGACTCCTAGGCGCCTTTATCTTGCAGTCGGTTACCTCCATCCAGCCGTGGTACACTTTCCGGTCGCTTTGCTTTCGCTGGCCGGTTTAGCGATCATCTGTTCATGGATGTTCGGACAAAGCTGCGTACGTTTCGCTTATGTATGCCTTGTCCTGGGGGCAATCGGTAGTGTTGCTGCGGCGCTTATGGGTTGGTCCTTTGCGGAAATTCGAGGGCTCTCAGGCTGGACCGAAATGATCACTTCCAGCAGTGGCGAGCAACAAACCAACGAGTTCTTTCACCGTTGGCTAGGCACGCTCACGGCAGTGGCAAGCCTCGTCGTTGCTTGGATGGCACACCGCTGCGGTAAAACCGATGGAGCACGACCCGGCTGGGGTTGGAAAACGGGAGTCTTAATCCTGGCGGCTTTGGTCGGAATCGTTGGGCATCAAGGTGGCGAAATGGTTTACGGCGATATCTTTGCTCAAGCCATCGAGCAATTCAATCGAAGGTAAGATTTTGTTGCCTTTGTGCCCTGTGCCAGTCGAGCGATCTTCCAATCGGGTACACTGAGCTAGCTTAAAAATCGATTTTCTAGAACATCACTTTTCTACTTAGATTGACCAATATGCTTCACAGCAAACTGATCCATCCGGACATCTTGCACATCTTGGCCCAAGCTGGCCACCACGCTACGATTCTGATCTCTGACGGCAACTATCCAGCTTCGAGCAAGCGAGGACCTCGCTCGCAGGTCGTGAGTCTGAACCTGATGCCCGGAGTGGTGACTTGCAACCAAGTTCTCGAAGCGATCCTATCGGCCATTCCGATCGAAGCGATTCGCACCATGCAAACCGAAAAGTCCGGTCCTTATGCACTCGATGCCGATCCCCCGGTTTGGAGTCAATACCGGAAAACCATCTGCGACGCGGGCTTGGATCTAGATCTTATGCCGGTCGACAAATGGGAGTTCTATTCGGCGGTAGCTACCGATGATCATGTTTTGACGATTCAGACAGCCGACACCCAGCGCTATGCCAATATCCTGCTCTCGGTGGGCGTTCGAATGTTCCCTCAAGGTTGAGCTTATGCGAAAGTCTCCTGGTATGCATGCCTCCATCGGTTTGTTTTCCTTGTTCGTGCTAGGGCTATTGAGTTGCTCTTGCGGCTACTCGCAAGAGTCCGCCTCGAACCGCTTCCGGGGCGATCAAGGTCTCGGCCTTTACGACCAATGCCGCGTCGAAATTCCTTGGAAGGATCCATCGGTGACCAAGTTGGATCTGCCAGGGATCGGGAATGGATCACCGGTGCTATGGCAAGGCTCTGCTAGTGGCGCACGAGCTTATCTGCTTTCGGCGTCGGCAAGCGATGCAACTCGGCATGTGATCGCGGTCGATCTGGCGAATAATAAGGTTCTTTGGACCAAGTCGTATCCATCGACCAAGCATCGTTTGCACCAATTCAGCACTTACGCATCCTCGACTCCAGCAGTCGATCAAAACGGTATCTATGTGGCTTGGGGTGAGCCCGAGCATGTCTACGTCAAGCATCTAGGGCATGATGGACAAGAGCTTTGGAGCCGAGATTTTGGGAGATACGTCTCTCAGCATGGTTTTGCAACCTCGCCGATGCTCCTCGATGGCAAACTCTATTTGCTCGATAGCCAAGACGCCGAAGAGCTCGAGCCAGGGGTCTCGCCCGGAGAAGATCGGATGATCTCGCTCGATGCAAAGACGGGTCAGACCCATTGGGAACGCAAGCTACCGACGAAACGTGTTTGTTATGGATTGCCCAGTGTAAGAATTCTTCCTGATGGATCCAAAGAGCTCGTGTGCGCAACGACAGCACTCGGGATCTTCGGAATGGATCCAAACACAGGCGAGATCCGATGGACTCATGATTGCTTTAAGCAGCGAGTTTGTTCTTCGACACTTTTGGCGGGCTCTCTTGCGATCGCAACCCATGGATCTGGTGGTGGACGTGACAACATGCTTGTGGCCTATGACATGCAAGCCAAAAAGGAGCGATTCCGTATCCAAAGAGCGGCCCCTTATGTCCCTACCCCCGTGGTCTTGGGCAATCTCTTGTTCCTATGGTCTGACGCTGGGATCGTTTCGTGCGTGCGGCTCGATGATGGAGAGGTTCTCTGGAGCGAACGCATCGGCGGAAACTATTATTCATCTCCGATAATCCTGGGAAATCGTTTGGTGAACGTCTCGGATACCGGCAACGTGACGATCCTGGCAGCCTCGGACAAGTTCGAGAAACTTTCGACCATCGCCACCGATGCGACTGTCCGATCAACGCTTGTCGCATCTCAAGACATGCTTCTGATGAGAACCTATGAGCAACTTTGGATCGTCCGGTAAGAGTCGCCTTGCCCATAAGTCTCATCGATAGTGAAGATCGAACATAGAAGCGGAACCAGTAGCCATGAAGATCTTGTTTGACCAAGACCAGATTCGTCAGGGGATCACTCAGCTTGGTTCCAAACTCAACGAGCAATACGGCCAGAGTCCAATCACTGTCGTTGCTATCATGACAGGAAGTTTGGTCATGCTTGCCGATTTGATCCGATGCTTGGAGATGCCTCTTCGAATCAGTTTGATTCGAGCTTCCTCCTACAGAGGTGGTATATCCTCTGGTGAATTGCATGTCGAAGAACTCCAGAGGCTCGATATTCAAGACCGTGATGTGCTGCTGATCGACGATATCTTCGACACTGGTAAAACCCTTTTAGAGGTTTCAAAGCGTTTGGAGGATCTGCGTCCTAGATCCTTAAAGACGGCGGTGTTTCTCAACAAGCAGGGAACCAGCCAAGTTCAACTCAAACCCGACTACAGTGTTTTCGATATACCGAATAAGTTTGTTGTTGGTTACGGACTAGACTACGATGATTACTACCGCAACCTTCCCTACGTTGCAGTGCTTGAGCCCTCCGATCTAGAGCAGCATCACGCAGCGAGCCGATGAGTTTATGGCAATCGCCGAATCACAAACTCCCATGAATCGCGCCGTAGAGACCTCGATGAGGATCCAAGTCGTCGCACGCAACTATTGGCCACTTGCCGACGAATCGAGCCAGAGGCTCATGCATACACTCGATGCTTGGCAGTCGATCGGGGTCGAACCTTCGGTACTGACGACCCGATGGAATGCCAGTTGGACCGACCGAGCCCGCCTGCGAAAGGTGGCTGTCGAAAGATTGCTACCACCGCCGAGTTCTTCTTGGAATGAGAGCCACTTTCAGAGAAACGTGACGAAGTGGTTGATCAAAAACGCCGACAACTTTGACGCGATCTATGTCGATGCAGCTGACCATCTGCTCTCGGCTATCGTATCGAAAGCCTCATCGATTGGCAGACCGGTTTTGAGTCGCTTTAGCCAAGATCCACTGAGCCTTGCCATACCCAAATCCCTCGGAGCCTATTTACCCTCTTCGGTGTCGATTCGCGATTCGCTTCGTAAGTGCCATGCGGTGATCGCCGATCATCGCCGAGGTTATGAGGCTCTGCTGGATCTTGGTGTTAGCAAACAGCAAAGTGTTTGGATTCCAGATGCCGTTTTTGAACCGGCCCGCAGAACGGAAATCGAGCGCAAGATGGCCGCACGAGCCTTGTTCGATGTCTCGGGCGACTTAGCCATACCTGCTCAAACCCATTTGCTGGTGCATTTTGGCCAAGCTTCTATGGAGCAGTTGGAAGGTGTTCTTCAGACGGTTTGCGGACTGCTCGATCGAGGCGTTCATTTACGCATGTGGCTGATCAATCCCGGTCCTGATACACCGAAAATCTATCAGTGGCTACGGCACCAAGGATGGCATCGTGAGATCCTGATCTTTGACGGTTTCGATGTCTTGGAGGATTTGATTTGCATTGCAGATCTGGTGATCGCATCGAATCCTGCTTGCTCGCTTCAATACTCCAGTCGGTTGGTTCTGGAGTCCCAAGTCCCAATGATTGTGGCACAGGAGCCATCGATCGGCGAATGGATGCCCGAGACTCCGCTGATGAAATGGTACCACTCGAAAGACACACTCGCAGCGCAGCTTGCCGATTGGCTCATGCATCGCTCGCAATGGGAGGCGGAAGCCATCGCACTTCGCAGGCATTACCGGCAACACCATCCGAACCAGCACTGGCTTGATCGCTGGCGAAGTCTCTTCTCTGAGGCAATTTTGAAAAATCAGCATGGGACTTCGGGGAAGAGCTTCAAGTGACCCAGATATCGAATCGAATCAAAGTCTGCTTGATCATCCCGACGCTCGATCAGGGAGGAGCAGAGAAACAGCTTGTGATGCTTGCTTGCGGGTTGGATCGCAACGTCTTTGATCCTTCGGTTGTCGTTCTTACCAGAACCGGTCCTTTGGAATCGCAGCTCCGTGCAGCAAGCGTTCCCGTTCATGTGATCGGTAAACACACGACAGCAGATCCTTTGGCTTGGGTTAAGCTGCTGCGGACTTTACGACAAATCGAACCGGACATCGTTCATACATGGATTTTTGCCGCCAACGCGTATGGCCGCTATGCGGCTCTGTGGGCCAAAGTGCCATGCATCGTCGGGTCAGAAAGGTCGGTCGACCCTTGGAAAGGAACCTGGCAATTGACGATCGATCGATACTTGGCTAAACGGACCCATGGTATCTCGACGAACAGTCCGGGGGTGGTCGATTTTTATCACGAGCAAGGGATCGACCGGTCGAACTTTAAGATTATTCCAAACGGCATCGAATTACGAGATCCGAGACTTGAGATCTCGCGGCAGGAGGCTTTTGAACGCCTGGGAATCCCGCTTAACCATCGGCTGATTCTCTCGATCGGACGGCTTTGGCATCAAAAAGGCTACAAGGATTTGATTTGGGCTGCGGAGATGCTGAGGATTCTCCGGAGCGAGGTTTCTTATGTGATTTTGGGAGAAGGGCCGGAGCGACAGCGGCTTGAGGCCTACCGCGATAATGTCCGTGCGGCCGCCTCGGTGCATTTGATTGGACATCGGCCCGATGCGATGCAGATCCTGCCCCATGCAGATCTGCTTTGGAATGGAAGTCTCTACGAAGGTCAATCCAACGTGATCCTTGAGGCCATGCAAGCGGGGGTGCCGGTCTTGGCCACCGATATCCCAGGTAACCGCGATCTTATCGAAAACGAAAAAACCGGTATCCTTTTCCCTGTGGGAGATGTGGACCGACTCATGCGGATCTCGAACCAACTGCTCGATGATTCGCAGTGGCGAGTTCGACTCATTGAATCGGCTCGCGAGCATGTTGCCCGCGAGCATTCCGCATCGACGATGATCCAACGCCACGAAGCCTGGTACCGCCAGCTCTTGCAACGATGAAAAAAACCTCTGCATTCGATTTCGTTCAACTCCGCAGTGCGGTCGCAAGCGGCTTGGTCGAGATCCCCCAAGCCGTTGCACATGCGATGGAAAACCCGCTTGATTTTCCACCCATAGAGCGAGCTTTGGTTCCAGGTGATCGAGTCGCTATCGCGGTCCATGAAAGTCTCACTCAGGCAGGTCCTCTAGTTGAGTCGATCATCGATTGGCTCTTGAAGCAGGAAGTTCTCGTCGATGTACACCTTGTCGTGGTTCTTGGGCATGGACAGGAATCACTGAAGTCGTCCATCGAGAGTTGGCTCGCCACCAACCATCCACTTGGCGATCAAAACCAGCAGCCTGTTTGCCGAGTGGTGTGCCACGATCCTGATGATCCCCAGAGTCTCGAATACATTGCCGCTTCGGAGCAAGGCGAAGCGATCTATCTGCATCGCGAATTGGTAGAAGCCGATTTTGTGATCCCTGTTTATCGGTGGCTTGAGCCCGATGATCCCCGAGGTCATGACCCTTTTGTCGTCTTGCCCGCATTTGCAGATCGAGCCACGATCCAAAGGCGAGCGAAAGCTTGGATCGGCAATCGTCCTGGGCGATCGAGTTCCAAGGCTTCCAAAGGGGGCGTTAAAGATTCGGGCTGGTTGGCCGGAGTCCAGTTCGTCGTTGGAGCACTGGCAAACCAAGAAGGGCAAATTGCTTGTTTGTTCTCCGGAACTCCCGAAGGTGTCGACCGAGCTTGTCAGCAATCCATCGGTTCGAGCGTCCGCCAGGACAATTGCGGTGATCAAGTTTTCGATTTGGTGGTTGTCCAATTGGTTGACGAGTCGCAGATTCCAAGCTGGAGCCAAGTCGCAAGTGCAGCCCATGGCGCCGAGCGATGGCTGACCCCCGCTGGTAGGATCGTCGTCGTGGCAAACAAACTCCAAGAGGTTTCTTCGGGAGTCGGTGCTTTGGCATCCGACGAGCCCGATGAGGATCTCCAGCAAATGCTCCTTGATAGCACTCTCGAGGATGCTTTTGCGGCAGCGGTGTTGCGAGGAATCCAATCGAGGCGCAGCGTTTATGTACAATCTCAGGTGGACTCTGAGGTACTTGAATCGCTTGGGTTTGCCTCGATCCGCAATCCAAATGAACTCGAGCGCCTCATGCAATCAGCAGTGCGGGTCGGTGTTTTGGAATACTAGAGGGGGTGACTTCATGGATATCGATGCATTGAATGCTCGCTATGGAATAGGCAATGACTTGGTGTTCGGAGAGCATCCAAGTGGCTTGGTCTATGGAAAAATACAAACCAATGCCTGCACCGGAGAGTTTTTTCTTCAAGGTGCCCATGTGACCCATTACCAAGACATCTTGTTCATGAGTAGTCAGGCAATTTATCAGCAAGGCAAAGCGTTACGGGGTGGAATCCCTATTTGTTTTCCTTGGTTCAATAGCCATCCGAGCGATTCGAGTCTCCCTGCGCATGGTTGGGCTAGGACATCCCAGTGGCAAGTGCTCAAGACGCAATCGAGTGATGGGGGAATTCATGTTGAGCTTGGATTATCGAAGGACGATTTTGAACTGGTTTATCGGATCGTCATGGGCCCAACGCTATCGGTGTCCCTAGAGGTTCGGAATAACGCGCAAGTGGCCAGAGAGTATGAAGTCGCATTGCATAGCTATTTTCGAATTGGAGATATTGATCAAGTCTCCGTCACAGGGGATCTAGAGCGCTGCGGACATTACGATCAATTGACCAAACTCGATCATTCTCCTGCCCAGGGACCGATACGATTTAGCCAAGAGACCGACAGGATTTATTATGGAAAGGCGCCTTCGACGGCGATCGAAGACCGTTTTTTAGGAAGGGTTTTACGAATCGAATCCGAAGGATCGGACTCGACGGTGGTCTGGAATCCGTGGATTGAGAAGTCCAGGAAGATGTCCGATTTCGGAGATGAGGAATACCGTCAGATGTGTTGCATCGAGACATCGAATGTGCGACGAGCAAGCCTGCGGCTAGAACCAACTGAAAGCCGAATCACCCGCGTTGAAATTTCCTCCCAACCTCTGCGGCGGAACGTTTCATAACAATCGCTCCGGTGGGTTGCAGAAAAAAATCACTAACCAAATTCGGGCATAAAACTCAAATGTTTTTAAAATTGGGAATATGGACGATTCCCAACTGCCAGCCCCGCACAATAACTTTTTTCAGTTTGCGTTTTCCCATGTTTCTGCAGTACGCAGCTTGGTTCAAACGCATCTTCCAACCCAAATTGTTCAATTGCTCGATTTGAATTCCTTCGAGCTACAAAAGGATTCATTCGTCGATAACCATTTGCGAGATAGTTACTCAGATCTCCTTTATTCGGTGCTTTTAGCGGGCAAGGAAGGGGCGATTTGCCAGGGCCAACTCTATGTGCTCTTGGAGCACAAGAGCCATCCAGACCAGATGACGTGCTTTCAGTTGGTTCGCTACATCGTTCGGATTTGGGAACAGCGTCAACGCAACGGTCAAGTGCTATGTCCGATCATACCGCTGGTACTCTATCACGGTGAATCGGAGTGGTCAGCCCCTCGGAGTCTCGACGAGTTGATTGGAACTCCAGACGCAATCCTCCAGTATGGCCTCAGGTTTGCTTTCCCAGTTCTGGATTTAGGCCAGATTCCGGATGAGGATCTGGCACAAGATCCATTTTTGCAAAGTGCGCTGAGTCTGTTAAAATACAGCCGTCGAGTGGAAATCGAGAATCGCTTGGAGGCCATCCTTCGAGGGCTTCTTGAACTCAAAACGGATAGAATCCTCAAGGACTATTTGAACGCGATCGTGACTTACCTTTTGGCTACCAGCCCAAGCTTGCAGATGGAGTCTGTTTCGATGACTATTGATAAGTTATTTCCGACCCAGATAGAGCCCGGATCCATTGCCGATCGGCTATTAAAAAAAGGTCGCGAGGAAGGTCGCGAGGAAGGTCGCGAGGAAGGGCGTGAGGAAGGGCGTGAGGAAGGGCGTGACCAGGGACTTCTAGAGGGAGAGATCAAACTGATCCGAACATTACAGGAGATCCTTGGCATGGGTGTCACTGACGTGTCAAATCTGCAAGGCCGATCGCTCGAGCAACTCCAAAAACTGGCGCTCGAATTGCGCAAGCAGATCCAAAATCGAACTCCCTAGTGCTAGTGCAAAAAGCCCAAGGCACTGGAAACCAATGCGCAGTCTTCTTGGCGAATTCATCAAGCGGGTGTATAAATCGTACACTTATCGACTAGTTTCCCCCAAAATACACTGCTTGTCGGAAAGGCCATGCGATGGCGGAATCCAAGAAAAAACCGGATGCGGCTTCCAAAGTTGAAAATGTCTTCGATCTCGATCTTCTCCGCCGTTTGGTCGAGTTGATGAAGGAGCACAATCTTGGTGAAGTCGATCTTCAGCAAGACGACCAGCGAATTCGACTTTGTGGCACTTCCCAGGCTCATTTGGGCCATGCACCAGCGTATCCCATGGCTCCTGTGGCCATGCACCAGCCAGGCGGCCAGCCGGCAGCATCTTCCGCACCGGCTCCTGCGGCCGAGGCCGATGGAGCTCACATCGCAGTCATCAAATCGCCCATGGTCGGGACTTACTACTCCAAGCCCAATCCGACCTCCAAAGACTTTGTCGAGGTCGGCTCGATGGTCCAAAACGACACCGTCGTATGCATCATCGAAGCCATGAAGGTCTTCAACGAAATTCCCGCCGAAATGCGGGGTAAGATTGTCCAAGTTCTCGTGCGGAACGAAGAAGCCGTCGATGTGGGCAAGCCACTCTTTAAGATCGATACCCGAGGCTAAGGATCGCTATGTTCAGTCGCGTTCTTGTCGCCAATCGTGGCGAAATCGCCTTGCGGGTCATCCGTGCCTGCAAGGAACTCGGTATTGAAACCGTGGCCATCTTCAGCGAAGCCGATCGAGGATCCCAGTACCTCGAACTGGCCGACCAAGCCTTTTGCGTAGGCTCGGCCAAATCGATGGATAGCTACCTGCGAATCGATCGAGTCATCGCAGCCGCCGAACTAGGTAAAGCCGATGCCATCCACCCAGGCTACGGCTTCTTGGCTGAAAACGCACACTTCAACGAAGTCTGCCGAAGCTGCAACTTCGAATTCATCGGGCCAAGTCCCGAGGCGATGGAAAAACTCGGTGATAAAAACACCGCCCGAGAGATGGCCATCGCTGCAGGGGTTCCCGTTGTGCCCGGAAGCGATGGACTCATCGAGAGCGAAGAAGGTGCCATCAGTGCCGCTCGAAAAATCGGATTCCCGGTTTTGATCAAAGCCACCGCAGGTGGTGGTGGGAAAGGGATGCGAGTTGCCCTCGATGAAGCTTCATTGCAAAGCGCTGTGGCCCAAGCCCAGACGGAGGCCAAAGCCGCCTTTGGAAATTCTGGCGTTTATCTCGAACGCTACATCGACCGGCCCCGGCACGTCGAAGTCCAGATCATCGCCGACCAGCACGGAAGCGTCGTGCATCTCCACGAACGCGATTGCTCCGTGCAACGACGCCACCAAAAGCTCATCGAGGAAAGCCCTTCGCCAAGGCTCCCTGAATCGACTCGAAAAGCCATGTGCGATGCAGCCGTTCGCATGGTCAAGCAAGCCAACTACTACAACGCCGCAACCGTCGAGTTCATCGTCGACCAACAAGACAATTTCTACTTCATCGAAGTCAACGCGAGAATCCAAGTCGAACACCCAGTGAGCGAAATGATCTCAGGGATCGACTTGATCAAGACTCAGATTTTGGTCGCTGCTGGGCAGAAGCTAGCCTTCAAACAAAGCGACATCAAACCTCGTGGGGCTGCGATCGAGTGCCGAATCAACGCCGAGGATCCCGATCGGAACTTCCAGCCATGTCCAGGTAAAATCCAATCGATGTATCTGCCAGGAGGTTTTGGAGTCCGTGTCGATTCCCATGCCCATACCGGGTACAGTGTGCCCCCCCACTACGATTCGATGATCGCCAAGTTGATCGTCCATCGTGAGACGCGAGAAGAAGCCATTGCGACGATGCAACGGGCCTTGAGCGAGCTGCGCATCAGTGGCATCAAGACCACAGCTGGCTTCCACAAAACGGTTCTTGCGCAACCGGAGTTTGTCCAAGGAACCGTCGACACCAAGTGGGTTGAGCGAGTTTTGCTTCCAAGGCTACAAAGCAAATAGTCTTGTTTTCTATGGAGGGCACAGGCGACATTGGGTTGTGGTTAGCGGTCGCATTGGTCGCTTGGCTCTACTCGAGTGTTGGCCATGCGGGTGCTTCTGGTTACATCGCCGTGATGACCCTCGCTGGCTTCGCCCCGGATCGCATCAAGCCCATTGCGCTTTTGCTGAACATTCTGGTCGCATCGATCGCATCGGTTCAGTTTTACCGAGCGGGTCATTTCTCGTGGAAGCTATTTTGGCCCGTTGCGATCTTGGCAGCCCCGATGGCTTTTGCTGGAGGCTATTTATCGCTACCTCTGGCTTGGTTCAAAGTTTTATTAGGTATCGTGTTGGCTGGCTCAGCCCTGTGGCTTTTGTATCCCATAAAAGCCGAGGAGAATGTTCAAGCGCCAGCTAAGTACAAAGCGATCCTTGCCGGAGCGGGGCTTGGACTCCTTAGCGGGCTGACCGGTACTGGTGGTGGAATTTATTTAACGCCACTGTTGTTGTTCTTGGGATGGGCCAAGACCAAGACGGCCTCGGCGGTATCGGCGTTATTTATATGGATCAATTCCGTGTCGGGTCTTGCGGGACTCCTCAGTTCGGGTCGACCGATGCCACAGGATTGGTATTTTCTGGCCGTTGCGGTCGTCTTAGGCGGGAGCCTTGGAGCGACGCTTGGAAGTTTCCGATTGCCTGTTCGCTCCGCGCGAATTCTCTTGTCGATCGTCATGTTCATCGCTGCAGCAAAACTGCTGGTACCCTAGCGGATTTACCAGCCATTCACCAGTTCTCCCCACTGGCTAAATGCCTTTAGGAATTTTTGCTTTCATCGCTCTCGATGGGGTATTTAGCAGATCTGAACCTTGGGAAAATCTGGTCTTTGGATCTGAACAAACCGATTTTTTCCACTATATTTATGGAATCCTGCCCTGGTAGCTCAGTTGGATAGAGCGCGGCTTTCCTAAAGCTGAGGTCACAGGTTCGAATCCTGTCCAGGGTACTTTTCTTCGACTTAGGACTGCCTGCCAATGATTTTCAACGGTGTCTATCGCACCCTGCAGCAGGGCGCACTGCTGTTGATCGCCTCGCTCTTGTTTGTAGTCTCCCAAGCCTCCGCGCAGAGCGCACGGCATCCGAACATCGTCTTGATCCTCGCCGATGATCTCGGATACGGCGATCTTCGATGCTACAACGATCAATCCAAAGTCGATACGCCCTGTCTGGATCGGCTCGCCAAGGAAGGTCTTCGACTCCTCGATGCCCACAGCCCCGCAACCGTTTGTACCCCATCGCGACTGAGTCTCCTGACCGGGCAAATGGCCTTCCGCGTTCCACGCGGCTCAAAAGTCTTCACCGGACTCGGTGGCCCATCGCTGATCGCTAAAGATCAATGGACAATCCCCAAGATGCTTCGTCAACAAGGCTACTCGAACTGGGCCGTCGGCAAGTGGCATCTGGGTTTGACTTTCTATGACACCCTCGGCAAACCGATCCACGACGACGCTCCTCAAGCCGTCGAGCGGGCCGATTTCTCTCGCCGTATCGATGGTGGCCCTTTGGATCACGGTTTCGATCGCTTCTTCGGTACCGCTTGTTGCCCTACGACCGATTGGCTCTATGCCTTCATCCAAGACGATCGAATCGTCAACCCACCCTCGAAACGTATCGATAAAACCAAGTTGCCCGAGCATCCTTACTCGCACGATTGCCGCAACGGCTGGATCGCCCCGGACTTCCCGATGGAACAAGTCGATCTTGTTTTCCTCAACCAAAGCCAGCAGTTTCTAGAAGAACATGTACGCGCAGAACCTGATAAGCCATTCTTTCTGTACCATGCTACACAAGCAGTCCATTTGCCCTCCTTCCCAGCCGACAAGTTCCAAGGCAAAACCCAAGCCGGTCCTCATGGAGATTTCATCCATGAACTCGATTGGATCGTCGGCCAACTCATGGAAACACTCGATCGACTCGGTGTTGCCGACAACACGATCGTCATCTTCAGTAGTGATAACGGACCCGAGACAACCAGTGTCGTCCACATGCGAGCCGACTACGAGCATGACCCCGCCCGGCCTTGGCGCGGTATGAAACGCGATCAATGGGAAGCTGGCCATCGAGTGCCGTTGATCGTCCGTTGGCCAGGCAAAATCCAGCCAAGCTCCACGAGCAATCAACTCACGAGCCTAACAGACATCATGGCAACTCTGGCCCAGGTCGTCGGTGCGCAACTACCTAGTGGTTCGGCGCAAGACAGTTTCAACATGCTACCGGTATGGCTAAGTCAGGATCGCCAAGCGATTCGCCCTTACCTGCTTACGCAAGCTTTCGGCGGCGAGCGGACACTCTCGATTCGGAAAGATCATTGGAAGTACATCGATCATCCAGGCTCGGGGGGAAACCGCTACGAAAACAATCCAGAATTAAAGCGCTTTATCCTCCCTGAATCGGCCCCAAGTGCACCCGGTCAACTCTACAACCTGGAACTTGATCCAGGCGAAACTACAAATCTTTATCTCAAGCACCCCGACATGGTCACGGAACTCAAGGACTTACTCAAGGGTCTTGTCGAACAAGGGCGAACGCGTGACGCAGTTCGATGATTTATACTACCAAAAGATTGATTGCGGACTATCGCTCCGTTAGAAAGTCGCTCCGCAAAAGCCTTCCGCCAAAGTCGCAGGCACATTCCATGTGCCGTCCGCCAATCGCTTAGTATGCTTTTTGAATGGCTGTGGAATAGACTTAAAGAGGGCCACGGCACACGGAGTGTGCCTGCGACTATGGGGGATACGACTATGGGGGGGCAACTATGTGGGATGCGACTTACATCCGTTCGACTACGCCAATGCCCAGTAGCTCCAAACCTACCCGAAGAGTCTTTGCAACCACCGAGGAAAGCTTCAGCCGTGAGGAAACCTCGTTAGCATTCGATGCACTCAGCACGCTGCACTGGTCGTAAAAACTGCTAAAAAGCTTTGCCAACTCGTACAAATACTCGGTGATCAAATTCGGAGTGTACTCCTGCATCGATTGATGCAACATCTCCTCAAACCGAACTAAATGCAACGCAAGTGCCAGTTCCGTAGGCTCGGTCAATTGCAACGAGGAATCTGCCCACCCGGATGGATCGTAGCCCTTCTCCTGGGCCTTGCGCAAAATGCTCCTGATGCGTGCATAGGAGTACTGAATGTACGCCGAGGTGTTCCCCTCGAGCCGCACCATCTTGTCCATGTCAAACACATAATCGCTGGTCCGATTGTGAGCTAAATCAGCATACTTGATCGCCCCTAATCCGACCACCTGCGCTATTTGCTCTTTCTCCTGATCCTCCATCTGGATCCCGACCCCAGTAAGCCGCTCTGGATTGCACACGACTTCCATGGCCCGCGCGACGGCTTCATCAAGCATCGACTCGAGCCCCACGGTGCTCCCCGATCGAGTCTTAAACGGTTTGCCATCGGTTCCCATAACCGTCCCGAAACTGATGTGCCGAAAATCGGTATGTCCAAGCCCTATTTTTTCAAGTACCGCAAAGAGCTTCTTGAAGTGGTCGCTCTGTCGATGATCGACTACATACAAGCTAATATCTGGCGAAAATTCGCGCTCTCGAAACATCGCTGTGGCGATGTCGGTCGTAGCGTACAAATAAGCCCCATCCTGCTTGCGTACGATCATCGGCGAATCGAACCCATCGAGAAACACACACAAAGCACCATCGCTTTGAACCGCAAGATTCTTGGCAAAGAGATCTTCGACCACCGCACCTAACATCTCGTGATAAAAACTCTCTCCGTACCAGTGATCGAACTGGACGTTTAATCGGCGGTAGATCGTGTCGATCTCTTGGCGGCAATTCGGAAGGAACTCGTTCCAAAGCTTCAGGTTCCCGACATCCCCATGATGAAGCGCGGCGGTCTCGGCCAAAACCTTCTCGTAAATTGCCGGATGGGCATCGGACTCAGCCATGAGTAAGGCATCTTTTTTGGACTCCTCAATCTTCTTGTGATTGCTCTGCAACTCTTCGATAGCTGTTGTCACCTGGCGCTCGGCAGTTGCCAATTCCTTCGCGATCTTCTTGTCGGCCGGAGCAGCCGCAAGCTTGGTTTGCACCTGCTCGACTCTCTTCCTGGCAAACTCGACGGCTTGCTCGAGTTTCGGAGTTTGAGCAAATGATTCTTGATAACCACTAATTGCCTGTACCTTTCGGTAGATTCGACTCAGTTCTGCAACCGGATGCTTTTTGTAAGCTTCTTGATCGCAAAAGTTTTTGTAACCGTAGATGATCATCCCAAACTGAGTGCCCCAATCACCAAGGTGATTGTCGGTGATGACCTTGTGCCCCAAAAATCGAAGCACATGAGCGATCGCCGCCCCAATGACCGTCGAACGGATGTGACCGACGTGCATCGGTTTGGCTACGTTCGGTGACGAATAATCGATGACAATCGTCTTGGGTGCTTCGACCTTGGTCACCGCCAAATGTTCATCGCGATAAGCTGCTTCAAGCTGCGCTGCCAGCCAACTCGGTGAAAGCCTTAGGTTGATGTATCCGGCTCCGGCAACGCTCACCGATTGACAGATATCGGAAAGATCAAGCCCACTGACGACGCTCTGAGCGATCTCAAGGGGCGGTTTGCCCAAGACCTTCTGGAGCGGCATGGCGATATTGGCTTGGTAATCGGCAAGCGATGGATCGCGGGATGGGACAATTCGCTCGAGTGAAGACTCGACCAAAGCTGGATCGTCGAGGAGTTTTTCCAAGACAGTGCGGAATCGTTGGCGGATGGGTTTGAGGATCTGCATCGCTTGTGTTTATCTAGAACCGTAAGTTATTTGCCTTGGTCTGTTTTCTTTTTTGACTGGCCGATCGGGACGGGCATCGGCCCTGCATAGGCATCGAAGATCACCAGCAAGTTCAATAGTCCAGCTATGGCCGTGTAGAGCGAACCAAGATCGAAACTTGCCGAGTCCTCGTTGTTCCACTTCGAGAGCCAAGGGTAGCTGTCTTGGGCGCTGTAGGGTTTTCCGTCGTCGGGAATCCCTGTCGGTGGTGGGGCCATGAATCCCCACAAGAACTGCTGATCGACAGGCTTGGGCCCAATCCTCGATTGCAGGATCATCGGTATGGCCGGGATACCCACCAAAGCTTGCGCATAAGCATGGATCCGAAAATCCTGCGTGCTATCCTTGGCGATCTCCGCGCGACCTTTTTTGGATAAAAGTCGAAACAAGTTGGTTACTTTGAAGGTGTTCGGATACGCGTAAACGACGCGTCCTTTACCGATGATAAAGCCTACGACAAACAGACTCAGGATGCAGGTGGCAAACAGGATCGCCTTTTGTTTGCGCCCCTGGTAGTAGTGGCCTGCACCTGGCAACAAGTAGGCCAAAAACGCGGCCATCGCCCGGTTCTTAAGATCGACTTCGACGCCGTCGAAGACTCTCTTTGTCGATTTGTCTTTTTGACTCATTGTCTCTTAAGCCCTTTGCTCTTTCGTTAGGCTCATGTCGGAGATTTCACCACGAGGCGCTAAGTTTGCTAGATCGATTCCAGGGCCGCTTCGATGATCTGGCAAGCCATATCGATATGTTCGTTGGTCGTAACACCTGGAGGTGGGAGGAAACGCAAGCGTGTCGGATTGCTACCGGCAAGGAATCCCATGAGTCCAAGTTCGTAGAGTTTCCCAAGCATCTTCGATGCCGTAGCGTTGCTACCATCCCCAGGGGTAAATGCGATCATCATCCCTTCCCCATAAGGGCCATTGAGCTTGCCTGGGTGTTTCTTCGAAAGCGCTTCGAGCTTGGATCGGAAGTAACGATGCCTTTGCATGTTCCAACCATCGTCTCCAAAGCAATTGGATTTTTCGAGGTGATCCAAGACCGACAAACCTGCTCGGATAGAAGCGGTGGCTGCTGTGAAGGTTTGCGACAACAATGGCCCCTTGGGCTTGAGCGACTCGCCATAAAGTGTCGCACAGACTTGGGTGATCTTTCCAAGTGTCACGATGTCAGCGAAACGATCCAAACCAAAATGCTGGAAGGCAAATGGACGACTGAGTCGAGAAAAGGTTTGGACTTCGTCGAAGATCACCAGGATCTTATGGTCGTGGCAAATTTGACACAGGGTCTCAAAGTATTCCTTGGTTCCCGGATAGTAACCACCTTCGCCAGCGACAAGTTCCAGCCACAAGCAAGCATGCTGACCTGGGTAGCGTTCAATCAAGTGCTTGAGGGTGCGGATCGCTCCTTGTGTGGTTCCTTGAGGGTCCGCCGGATGGTACATCGGTAGATAATCGACATCCAACGCCTTGGGCACACCAGTGCGATACGCGGGCCGATCGGTCAGTGCAGCCAGTGCGATCGAGCGGCCTGCAAAGCAGTTGTCGATGCAAATGACGCGCGATGCCGGAGCGCGATTGTGGAAGGCGATTTTCAGTGAGTTCTCGTTGGCCATCGCACCGCTGGTGCTGAGCAAACAATGATCGAGCTTGGCTCCCTGCTCTTGTGACAAAGTGATCAGTCGCTCGCACATCCAAAGCGAGGCAGAGTCATGCTGCAGGTTTCCTTGCATGACGGTGTCTTCCAGCGCCGCATCGATCGTGGCGCTGAGCATCCGTGGATCCGAGTGCCCCATCCCATGCACACCGATCCCAACGATGAAATCGAGCTTGACGCTGCCGTCCCCAAGTTCGATCAGAGGGCCATTTCCAAGCCCGCTTGAGATGTAGGGGAAGTAGGTCGCCGCCCCTCGGGCCTTCGTCAAGCGATCGAGCTCAGCTTGGTAGGAAGGCACTAGATCCGGACTTGGTGGGCGGACTTGCGTGATCTTGCTACGGTGGGATTCGAGGGCCTCGAGAAGCAACTGCCGGGCTTTCTCAACCCGAGGATCTCGGACCAATTCCGAGTAGTGGAGGGCTTTTGGATCGTGGCTCAACAAGGCACCTGTCAGCAAATGATCAAGGAAACGATGATAGGGATATGTCCATGAAAGACGCAGATTCTAACATCAAACAGAGAATCCAACCATCGCGAAAGGTTCGCAAGAAAGCAGGGAATCCTCGGTCGTTTCGCGCTGTATTGACCGCTCCGGCGAACTACACTCAAGGAATCGATGTCTTTATTTCACTGCCATTTCGCCCCTTGTTGCCCCTAAACTCTGCAGGAGTCGCAGCATGCCTACAAGCCACAGTTTTAGTCCCCACTGGTCTCGTCCTTGGTTTTTTACAGCCATCGTGTGCCTATACGCAGCAGGATCAACTTCCCAAGGACTGCTGGCCCAAGATCCCAAAGCGGCCTTAGAGCCGACGCGCAAGTTGACTTGGGCCAAAGTCCCAGCCGGTCGATTCATGATGGGCTCCCAAGTTCCCATCGAGCAAATTCTTAAGGACTACGCCCAGTACCGTCCTAAAAAGGAAGTCTTCCAAGACGAATATCCTCGGCACACGGTCGAAATTACCAAGCCGTTTTTGATGTCAACAACCGAGGTGACCGTCGGACAATTCAAAGCCTTCGTCCAAGAGACTCGCTACAAAACGCGAGCAGAAGCCGATGGAACCGGTGGGTGGGGGTTTGATGAAAAGACCAATATGTGCCGCCAGCGCGACCCAAGGTTCTCGTGGCTCGATACTGGCTACGCTCAGACCGATAACCATCCTGTGGTCAACGTGACTTGGGAGGATTGCCAAGCCTACTGCCGTTGGCTCTCTGCGAAGGAGAAGCGAATCGTTCGCTTGCCCACCGAAGCCGAGTGGGAATATTCCAATCGAGCAAACTCGACGGAGTATTACACCATGGGCAACACGCCAGAGAGTGTTTTGTCTCAAGCACGCACCTTAGCACCGAAGCCTGAGACGATACGCCAAGCGATCCAAAATTTGGTGATCGATCCGCAGGATCCACCCTTTCCAGTCCCCGTGGCTTCCTATCCCCCCAATGCCTTTGGCCTCTATGACATGCATGGGAATGTATGGGAGTGGACCAACGATTGGCACGACGAAAATTATTACAGCTATTCGCCTTCGAAGGATCCGACCGGACCTCGGCAGGGAACCGTCAAGGTTCGCCGAGGCGGAGGATGGAATTCCTTTCCCTTGTGGGCTCGATCCAGCTTTCGAAACTGGCATGACATCGACACCCGCTGTGCGAATCTGGGTTTTCGTGTCGTCGCCGAGTTGACTGAAATCGAACTTCGCGAGTATGAAAAGACTCAACCGATTCGGATCTTGTTTGTCGGCGATATTATGCTCGATAATGGGCCTGGGCATGCGATCGGAAATGGGATCGATCCCTTCGAGCATTGTTCGAAACTCTTGCTCGATGCCGATGTGACCGTTGGAAATCTTGAATGCGTCTTGGGGACCGGTGGCGAGCAAGTCAACAAGCCTTATGTGTTCCGAGGTGCCAGCGATTCGGTGCGCTACTTGAAAAAGTACTTTAGCGCCTTGAGCGTTGCCAATAATCACACGCTCGATTTTGGGCCAGAGGGACTCTTGGATTGCTTGGATGTCCTCAAGAAAGCCGATATCGGTTACTTCGGTGCAGGAGCCAATATCGAAGCCTCTCGGGCAGGCCTGATCCTCGATGTCAAAGGGCGCAGGATCGTTCTTTTGGGTTACAACGATTTTTATAAAGAGGATTATGAAGCGACCGATAAGCGTGCTGGCAATACTCCACTGCATTCGGATTGGGTCATCGAAGACATCCGGTTTGCCAAGAAAGCTTGCAACGCCGATATCGTCATCCCCTTTATCCATTGGGGCAGGGAAATGAGTCTGATGCCCAAGGATCATCAACGCAGCGAGGCTAGGCGTTGGATCGATGCGGGTGCAACGGCAGTCATCGGAAGCCATCCGCATGTGACTCAGACGATCGATAGCTATCGTGGCAGCCCGATCGTTTACAGCCTAGGGAATTTCGTTTTCGATTACTATAGCGTCGATCCGCCAGTCTGGCATGGTTGGGCCATTCGGCTCTCGATCCCACCGAAAACAGGGGATCAACAAGGCCCGATCGACTGGGAGACGATCACGGTTGAATTGGATCCAGCCGGGTTGCCTCACCCTGTCGATCCAAACTAGTAGACTTGCACATCAAAGCGAGCCTTACGAGATCTTGAACTACCATAGGGTGCAGATGAGGACGAAATCAGGGCATGTTTCCTTCATCCGGTCGATTCCAAAATAGTACCCATCCAACAGAGGAACGAAAAAGGGTTCGGTAGCCATTACCGAACCCTAGAAAGTCGAGAAACTTAATTCGAAATGGGCTATCTGCGTTGAATGAAGGATCTACGCTTAAGCCTCTGTTTTAGATTTCGCAAGCTCATTCCACCGATTCCCACCAATGCAATTGCCATCATTCCTGGTTCAGGTACAGGGGCGGTAATGATTGGGGGTTGTCCAAGATTGATCAAGCCGCCATCGACACCTTGTTTGAAGTCGTACAAGTTGTCGAAGGGGTCAGTGTCTCGAAGACTGAAAACCACCGAGCCTCCTTGCATCGAGTTCCATACATTCGCCAAGAAGTTGCTATCAGTGAAGGAAAAGAAGCCCGTATGTAATCTGTTGTTATCGAATCCTAGGATGGTATTCCTAAGTGCCACCGTTCCAAGATTATTGGTCTCTTGGGTCAAGACGGAGCTAAAATTTGAATTCACTGAGTTTTCGAAATTATTAATCAACAGAAAATTTTGGTTGAAGTCAAAATTTCCGTTTGCTGTGTCACCATCGAACAAAGTGACTCGAACAGCAATTTGAGATATGCCACCTCCGAGGCCACTAAGAATGGCTGGGGTTAACCCAGTCTGAGTACCGATCACCTGCGGATTTGTCGAAGCAAATCCTTCGTAAAGACTTGACGCAGCCAATTGGCTGGTGAGCACAGCACCATTTTTACCTTTGGCTTGAAACACGATTCCGCCGACCTGAGTCACACCGCTTGGCAACTGACCAAAAGGTGACATCATTGTAAAGACCGTCGCGTGTGCAAGGCCTGACATCATCAAGCAACCTAAGAACGCAAAGGCAACCGCAAACCTTGAAACAACATGATTTCTTGTGGTCCAAAAACTCTTTCCTCGTGAATCCGAACATGACGAGAATACATATGCGATACCCCAGAAACGAAAACGCTTTTTGAATAATAAACGCATGGCAGAAAACTCCTGTTTAGGAAAAAACTAACGAAATTGAAACTGATTTTTTCTTCGTAACAACGGATTAGGAATACAGACTTTCAGGCTTCGGTTTCTTTCGAAGACGCATCAAGCCGATTGAGGCAACTGCACATCCGAAAACCGATAAGGAGGTCGGTTCAGGTACATTAGCACTGAAATTTGAAACCGTGAGCGTCGAGGGGCCCACAATATTATCAAGCGTCCTTGCTTCGAATGCGAATGTTTGGCCTGACTTTACCGATAAGCCGAATACACTTCCGGATTGATAAAACGAGCCGAAGTCGTCGGTAAGCTTGGTAAAAACCCCATCGATTGAGTATCCGACTGGATCATAGAAAGGCAATTCCGTTGCATTGAACGCCCATTCGAAACCCAATGTGTAGTCGTTTGTAAGAGTGATGGAAAAAAAAGCACCTCCACCCCCACCTCCTCGATCATCGCCACCTTGAAGGCGAATACTGTCAGGAGCACTGCTTAGGTCAAAGCTTCCCCTTGTGTTAGTTGACTGATTCCAGTTTACGACATCAAAGGGTGCGGTAAACCCTACGACCGCCGCATTTAAAAGTGCTCCAGGTGATATTATTGAAACCAGGAACATAGAACAATAAATAGCAATTTTGTTTTCCATATAAGCAGCTACGGTTTTTTGGAATGATTCAGTTAGAACTAGACGCGGATCGTTTTTTGAGGATCGATTGCCTCAAAGAACCGGATTCCTCAATGATTCAACTTGGTGTGAGAACCACACCCAAATGAGCATGTAAAGAAACAAAGTGCCGCGCTTCGAAAAGAAAGTGTTTCATCACACGTAATGTCCGTGGCGGCCCTCGAATGAAAGCTGAAGTATGTCGCTCAACAAGTGGCTGAGACATCGCAGGGACTCTTGATCGGACTCTCGTTGCACACTTCCTTGCTATCGGTGGCTCGCGAACGGTTCGGTCCTTGATGGTCGCTCAGTGATTACTCCGTTGAACCTTCTTGGATGCTTGGAGCTATTTGCTTTATTGGGACCAAAAACATGCGTGGAACCGTCGGTTTCGTTCAAAAAACCAGCGAAATCGTTGATAGGAAAATTTTCGAAAAATTGTTTTGCGTCGCGGCGTACAAAGTGTTACAACGTTCGGTAGCCCCATTGATTTCATAGCCCTTGAACCATCTTTTACCGCTCATCTATGAACACTCACGTAGCCTTGAACGATCTAGAGGATCTACTTTTGGCGGCGAAAAACGGAGATGGCCTCGCCAAAGAACAAATTGCTTCCTGGATGATAACAAAGGTTCAATCGCAGGTTGAACGGACTCTCAGGTTCAAAAGAGGGTCCTTGTCGCACTCCTCTCTGATAAGTCATGTTCTGGTTCGTTTGGTTCGAGGAGATACCATCGATCGAGCTCCGAATGTTCCTTACCTCATTGCATCTATCGCCAGGGCGTCTCGAGAGTTGTTGATCGATCATTACCGTCGAGTCAGCAGTACCCAGCGCAGGATGGAAGTCGCCCCAACTTCGGTGCTTCCGTGGTTCCAGCAAGTGATTGAAGAACAGCAGATTGATTTGAAGGAACTTGACGATGCCCTAGAAGAACTGGAAAAAATTTCCCCCCGAAGAGCAGCGGTGATCAATTTGCGTTTTTTTTGCGAGATGCCTGCGGTTCAAGTCGCACAGAACTTAGGAATTTCGAAATCCACAGTGGAGTCTGACTTAAGGCTTGCTCGTGCTTGGTTGTTTCTTCGTCTGGGAGGAGAAGAAGAAAACATCTAAGCAAAGTTGGTCCTCCTTTTGGTCTTTTTTCTGTCTTGGGTACTTACACACATGTCTAGTCAAGATGCCTTCGGTCGTGAACCTATCGACTTGCATACCGATGACCCTCTTTTTGCGTCGATCAGAGAGTTCGAACAAGATAGGCTGGTTGAAAACCATCCACTTGAAGACCTGATCGACAAACCTAAGAGACTAGGTTTTTTGATGACGCACGATGAAGCGATCGTGGCAAGGCAACCACCGATACCACCGACTCACTCGCTCAAGCGCTTCCCGCAGAATGACAAAGCCCCGGGAATCGTTGGGCCTTATATCATCGAGAGCGTCTTAGGAAAGGGAGGTTTCAGCACAGTATTCGAGGCCCGAAGAAGCGATATGTCGGGTAGATTTGCGGTAAAAGTCCATCGTCTCGGTGGGCTCGATTCTATGAAACGGCTTGAAATCGAAAGATCTGTCCTTCAAATCCTTTCTCATCCAAATGTCATTTCATTAGTTGATTTTGGTAATACTCAAACCGGACTCCACTACGTTGTGATGCCCTTGATCGATGGTCTTCGAATCGATCGATTCGTTCAAAACCATCAAGTTCCACCGAGAACAATCGCGAGAATTTTTGCCCAAGTTGCTGATGGTTTACAACATGTCCATGATCTTGGAATCCTTCACCGAGATCTTAAACCGGGTAATATCCTCGTAACTCGCTCCGGCTTTCCAGTAATCACCGATTTCGGATTGGCTAAGCAAATTCGAACTGAAACAGATGAATCGATTTCGACTCAGTCGGTAACCGTCACGGGAGCGGTGTTGGGTACCTTGGGCTACATTGCGCCTGAACAAATCTCCTCGTCCTCCCAAGAGGATACACCCTCGGTTGATATCTATAGCCTAGGTGCTACCCTTTTTCGAGTTCTCACAGGCGAAACACCCAAGGAGAGTCGAAACCTGCTCAAGGCATTGAAAGAATCTCGCTCAAAAAGGCCCTGTTTTGGAGTGAATTCCAAAAAGTCTGCCCCCAAAACCCTCCAAATAATCTGCCTTAAATGCCTAGAAAATAGCCCAAGTGATCGTTATCTATCGATGGAGGAACTTCGACAGGATCTCCAAGATTATGCCGATGGTAAGATCGTGAATGTCCGTGGGTACTCGTCCTTCCAAAAACTTTGTCGTTGGACAAAAAAGGAACCGCTTGCGGCAATATTATCCTTCGGATTGGGATGCACTTTGCTCCTCTGGGCATGGTCGTTCCACTTAATATTGAATTTGTCTGGTGACTATCGAAACATTTCCAATTCTTCGACTACTCAAAGTGTGCCTACCGTTCTTGGGAGCAATACCCAAAAGCCACAGACTTCTGAAAAGAAGAATGATTCGCATGTCGATCTAGGCAAAAAAATCGACTCCCTAGCCAAGCGGAATTAGCTGGGTCTCAGTTACCCTAAATCCCATTTGTTTGAAGTCGATAGCAAACAGCTTCCTCAGCATTTCGTAGATACAATCGATCGCCGACGACCACAGGATGATTCCAAGTCTTGTCCTTCAAGGCATCGATTTTGCCGAGCTCCTGATGTTTTTCTGGGGTTGCTCGAAGCAGCACGAGCTCTCCTTTTTCACTGACAACCAAGATCAGTCCCGAGTCAGCAAGCAGCAATGCTTGGCCCTTGGCATATCGCCCACCTTTCCACTTTCGCTTGCCATCTTCAAGACCAATGCAAGCAAAAATCGAATTGTCGAACCCATAGATGTTGCCCTCGTGGACGAGAATGTCATTGTAATCGGGCTTCATATCGATCGATGTCCAAAGCTCCTTGGCCTCCAATCCATTGCTACCCGAACTGAATTCGACAAGCCGCGTTCCGGTACCCATTCCGGCGGGGATCAACAGTTTATTGCCTTCGATCACCTGAGCTTGGCAAGCTCGGTACCCTTGATGCTTGAACTCGTAATCGAACACACTTTTTCCTGTGCTCGGTTCCCAAAGATGTACACCAGTATTGGAGAGCAAGCACAAGTAGGATTGATCCAGTAGCTTGATTTTTTGAACCGAGCTATAAGACATTTCGCCGGCTGGAGCCGTCCAAGCCACTTGGCCATCTTCGACGTTAAAGGCGATGATGCCTTTGTCTCCTTCGCCACCTGCGTGGACGATGACAAAGCCGCTTTCGACGCATGGGGAGCAGGAAAAGCCCCACATGGGTGGCTCGGTGCGTCCAGAGGCCTCTTTCAAATCGGCCTTCCAAACCAGCTTGCCATCGACGGCATTGAGTCGCACGAGGATGCCTTCGGCTCCCAGTGCATAGATCGAACCATCGGCCAGGGTCGGAGTGGCTCGAGGCCCAAGTCCTCCGAGGGATTCAAAGAAACGTGACGGCGTTTCGAACGACCAAATTGGATCTCCAGTTTTGGCATCGTAGCAAGCCACGGCTTCGTCTTGTTCGCGTTGCTCCTGAGTAAATAGCCGATCGGCACCGACGACGAACGAACTCCACGCAGGTCCGATCCTCTTGCGCCAGATCTCTTGGGGTGGATTGGCGTTCCAATCGTCGCTCAGTCGCGTGCCGCTTTGAGCGCTATTGCCTTGCGGCCCTCGAAAAATCGGCCAGGGAGCAGATCGCAATGATTCGAGGATCGCCTCGGCCTGAGCGTCTTCTCGTACAGCGATTTTTCCTGCTTGGCGAATTTCGCTCATCGCCAGTTGCTCGGAGGTCGGCTTCCATCGCCAATCGAACCCAAAGGAGAAATCGCCCCAAACACCGTCGGTTCGAACCAATGCAGAAAAGCCGGCCCCCAGAGCCGCCAGTCCGATCGCCAGAAGCGTCCTTTGGATGGAAAGCTTTCTGCCGAAGAGAATCCCGCCGATTGCTAGGCCTGCGATGGCCATCGGAATGGTCATGACGATCAGCAAAGGACCTCGCATCGAGTGATGGCAAAGGGCTTGCTCGAGCCCGACTGCTCCGACCAATCCGAGTACTCCGAGGATGCGTTCGAACCAACGAGCCCGGCTCGCAAGGAGCCACCAGAGCATCACCAGCAATCCGATGAGAAAGGGTCCAAAGGCACTTGCCATCCAGATCATCGACGGCCCGTTGGGAACCAGATCCGGAACGAATCGCATGAAAGCCATCAGAGGCAACAGCAGGATAGGGATCCAGATCCGCAGTGGATGCCAAGCGTTCCTTTGCGGTAGCGTGTTTGGTTGTTCCATGCTCATTTCGCGATTCCTTAGGTGTCGAATTTGACGTTGCGATAGATTTCGGCAAGAGGGATTGAAATACCGACAGGTTCGAGAATCAATGAATCGCTCAGAGAGCGGAATTCCGTTAGCAACCAACCTCCGGTTGCTTGTCGCGTCAAGCACTCGACATGCGGGTGGTCTTGGGCAATGAGCACTAACGCCTTCAACGATGGAATACTGCGATAGAAAGCCGATTTGTCCCCGCGATCATAAGCCTCTGTAGACTCCGAGAGGACTTCGACAAGCACCGACGGGTTTTTGACCGTGTTGGGTGTCTCGGGATCTATTTCAAGTTCCCCGCAGATGATCGATGCGTCGGGGTACGTGTAGAGTCCGTCAGGGTCGACCATAATCCTAAGGTCACCGTTGTAGGGTACACATGGCTTGCCGGCTAATCGCTGGCGAGCTTCACCGGTAAAGTTCGTCGCGATGAGCGAATGCCGAGGAGTACCTCCGACCATTGCGAAGATTTCGCCTCGGTAGTACTCGTGCTTCTCCCCAGTCCTGAGCTCATGCTCGAGGTACTGCGTGAGGGTGAAACCTTTTAAAACCGCAGACATCGATCGGACTCCAAAATTTGGATGGAACAGAGACTAAACACGCTTAGCCGGGACGAATCTAAACTGATTGTAGTCTAGAATGCATGAGCCAGACGGGCAAGACTGAGCCTGTCTTCTTTCCATCGATCCCCAGACCAAGCGAATTATGGATCAAGAAATGACCAACGATCCCTATGAATGCTTAGACGAAGATCGCGTTGACGCCTATGGAATCGCTTCAGAGTCGATGCCAAGATGGTCAAGCTCGAGGATGCGATGGGGCACTTTTCTAGCCGTGTCGTCGATCGCTGGCAATACGACGATACCATGGTTGATGGACGATTTAATCCCTGCCCTAAATCGCGCCCTAAGTCGGTCGTACGGACTGATTTGGTCATACGACTATTTTTTTGTTCTTTACGGATTCGGGGCTGGACTTGTAATCGCACAATGCGTTGCCGTTTGGTTGGTATGCAACGCTTATCTTCCAAGTCGATCTGGTCGTTTGTTGATTGGATCCTTCGTCAATATACTTGTCATCACTTCGTGGATCATCGGCATGACGAGCTCTGTGGGCCGCAAGCCGCCTATCGGTACTGCCATTCTCTTGCTAGGAGGAGGGACGATGATCTATCTCCTAGTTGGCTGGGTTCTAGGCACGCTACTGAATCAAACTCGCAGTGGATGGAAACAAACCGCATTGGGATCCAACAATCAATTTTCTCTTCGAACACTACTGGGAGCGATGATTGCAGTGGCGGTGATCGCAATGATTGGCAAGTGGATTCCAGACAATCAAAGTGGACTTACATGGCTTCCACTTGGGGAACTCACGAGCATCATCCTCTTCTTGGGATGTTTCGCGTTGGCGCTCTCTTGCCTAGTATGGTTGCAGTACAAAGCGCTGCGAGGAGAGAGGAAAACTTCTTCGTGGGTTTGGTTTTTGTCCTACCTAGCCTTGGGCCCTATCGCTTTTTTAGTCGCTAGTTGTGTGGTCATCGATTGGGGTAAATCCTGGCGCGTTATCTTTGATTATGAATTTGTTTCGCTTTCATACGGCATTCATCTGGGTATCGTCATGGGGAGTGGATTGGTGATACCTGTTTTGCCGAGATCTGTCCAATCGGACGGATCGGACGGATCAGACGGATCGGACAGATCAGACGGATCAGACGGATTATCTGGGTCGTGGTTGTAGCGGATTGAAATCGCGAGCCGAAGGCAACGTAGGCGATGCCCCCTGCGGTCCAGGTATTGGACCTGCTCCATTTCGAACGCCTGGAGTCTGTGGTCCAGGCGGTTGCATGTTCATGGGCAATGCACCTTCGATCTTGCGAATTTGCG
>Ga0208358_1000078_pt1 | contig 32451 bp, 30 predicted proteins | sample LakMenEpi10Aug09_FD_150685 | JGI IMG/M metagenome (GOLD analysis project Ga0208358, IMG submission 150685) | Freshwater microbial communities from Lake Mendota, WI - 10AUG2009 deep hole epilimnion (SPAdes) | ecosystem: Environmental > Aquatic > Freshwater > Lake > Epilimnion/Euphotic zone ... | reverse complement strand
ACGCTCCTCGACGACCTCGAAGCGATAAGCCTCATCGACATTCTTGGCAAACTCCTTGAGCTTGCTCGTCGCCGGAGCAGGACCTTCCTGAGCCGACAAAACTCCCACCAGCGAAACACAAGCCACCAGAAAGCATAAAAGACCGAGCAATTTGAATTTCATCGAGGATCCCTTTGGGTGAAATCGGACATGGCAAACTCAAGCAACTTACCGCTGTCATTATAGCAAATCGGAAAAGGTCAGCGACTCTCGATGGCTGCTAGGGTTTTCAGGCCCAGCGGGCTGACAAGATCAAGCAGCGACTGGCTGGGGAGCAACGCATTGCTGCCAAATGTGCTCATACACTTGTCTCGCTAATCGCTGCTTTTCATCTTCCGTGAACGGTGGTGACGGTAGATTCAGGAACACATAGTCGAGGTTGTGCGGAAATGCTTTCGTCGTTCGATTCATTGCGATGCCTCCAGCAGCTTGGCAATTTCCTCCGGAGCTGGCAGCTGGCCTTGGAGCTCTTTGGGCAACCGCTTCACCGTGTGGTACGTTGCGACGCCGATCGGTTGACGCGCGTCCTGCAACGCGTACTCCACAACTGTCCGATTCTTCTCTTTGCATAGAATGATGCCAATCGGGGCTTGCTCTCCCGGTTCTCGTACCTGCTTATCCAATGCCACCAAGTAGAACTGCATCTTGCCAACAAACTCCGGCTCGAACTCGCCGATCTTCAGATCGATGGCGACCAGACACCGCAGTCGACGATGAAACAGCAGCAAGTCGACAAAGTACTCCTTGCCATCTACATCCAGTCGGAATTGGCTGCCCACAAACGCAAAGAGCCCGCCCATAGCTCGGAGGAACTGCTCGATGCGGGCAATCAGCGCGCGTTCCAATTCCCGCTCGCTGTGCTCGTCTCCCAGTTCGAGGAAATCGAACGTGTACTCGTCCTTGACCGCCAACTTGGCTTGGGCGTGAGAGCCCGATCAAAATTTGTTTGTCCGAGTAACGTGGCTTGATAGCTTTGGTTCTCGATTTGGTGGATAAGGACATTCTTGGTCCAACCAAACTTCTTCGTCATCCGGATGTAGAATTCGCGTTCCAGATCATCTTTGCACTTGGACATGACCACCAAATGCTTGGCCCAACTGATTTCTCCAACCAATGGTTGGAGTTTTGGGTGCGCATGATACGCCAAATAGAATTGACGCATGTACCATAGATTTTGGTCCGAGAACCCCGTTACGCCAGGGAACTCGGCACGGAGGTCGGCTGCTAGTCGCGAAACGATCGATTTTCCCCAACTGGCCCCACCCGATTGCCGGACACAGATCATCCGACCGATGTCCCAATACAAGCCGACAAGTTCCTTGTTGACGGCACGCAACGCCGCATATTGCGCCTCCCGCACCCGATCCTTGATTGCGGCCAATACCTTAGCATATTCGGCCGAGACTATTTCCTTGCTCATATCCCCAACCCCTCAAAGTTCTCCTGAATCTTCGCGGCCAACGCGACGGCTTCTTCGTTCAGGTCAGCCAGTTCCGTATGAATGTCCTTGAGCATCACAGCGCGACATAAGCCGGTTAACAATGGTCTGCACCAACGATGGCGGAGTGAAAAACTCGACGTTGTCCTGCGCTCCCTGCATCGCAAACTTCATGAGGAAGTATTCGTAAATACGACCGAACACATCGCCGCTGGCAGTACGCAGCGTTTCGCTGTCGAATACTCGGAGGAGGTCTTCGAGCAGATCGTTCTCGAACTTGTCGTAGTCTTTCGGAAGTTGACCTTGTAATGGTTCAAAGTCGCGCTCGATGGCGTCCATCGCTTTGACGATTGCGGTGCCAAGGTTCGCACCCTTGGGCAATTTGAGCAGTTCGTCGTAGCGGGCTTCTTTCGGTAGCAGCAGGGCGCGCCGTTTGAGGAAGTCGCCTTTAACTAGCGCGCGTTTCGGCATCTTGCCGGCCGCCTGCTCGGCTGCGATTTGTGCGGCAGCAGCATCGTAACGATTCGTTGCATGGCGCAGAAAGATAACGCCCAGTACTGGCATACAGTATTCGGAAGAGGTCAGCTTGGAATTCGCACGCAGGTTGTCTGCTGCTGCCCAGAGGTCGGTTTCCAACTGTTCGATGTTGCTCAATGCGTGTTCCGTCATGCAGTTTTCCTAAAAGCGTTACCGCTGTTACAAGTCTTATCGGGCTTTCTTCGCTACAGTGGCAATCACCGGCTTGGCTGCCTTCTTCAGCAGCTTGTCCAAGTCAGTTCGTTTGAACAATCGATACCCGTTCACCGGATTGCGGTGCATCGGTAGATCGCCTCGGGCTGCCCACTTACGAACCGTGTTGTGATGGACGCCGAGATACTCGGCCGCCTCTGCGGTGTGCATGTATTCCGACAATTTGGTCATGGTCTTGGCCTCAAAAACTGGGGCGCGAATTTCGCAAGACCGGTAGTTTAACTAACCCTACACGGTTTGAACAGCACGACGCTATTCGTCGACAATTCTGTCCCAACACCGGAAATCATGTCATTCATCAACACCCAATGTCGCGTCGGCGTCGGAACTAACACTAGCTTCCGTCGCAACGCGAGGTCGGACGATCTGGCTAATCTGATCCGGAGTTCTCAGAAACCTGCTGACGATCAGCCAAAGTCCAGCAATTCCAAGCAGCAATGCAACGACCGCATAGAGAAAAAGCTTTGCAAGCTTTTGACCCATTTGCCCAATGGGCACTGTGATCGAATCGGCCGGGACTTGGACCAACAAAAGAAGCGATGTCGATTGCCGACGCTCGAGCTCATCGGAACCCTTCCGAGCGATCTCGACTTTCTCCATCGCCGCGATCCACTGGCCCTTGTAAGCCTGCCCTGCAGGATGTTTCGACACCGGATCGATGTATCGATACGTTCCGTCTTCTTTGAGTTTTTTGAGCATCGCTTCATCGATCTGAAACTTCAGCTCGGATCCATCGGCGGACTTTGAATCCGTAGAACCATTCCATGTCGCAAAGAAAGGATGTTGCAAAATCGTCCCTTCGCGCTCTCCTTCATGTCCGTCGACCAAAACGGCAAAACCAGAAAACTCCCTTTGCTTGCTCTCATCGTTGGAAGCTTGCGGCTCGAGATTGGATTCCTCGAGTTGCGGGTTCTCTGTGCTTTGATTCTCCAGGAGTTGATTCTCTGTGCGTCGGTTTTCCGTGGCGAGCAACTGCAGATCGCCGATGTTGATCGTCAATACCAACAGACCTTCCGAGACTCGCTCGGGCCCTTTCCCATCAAGTGGCTTGCGCTTGACCGAAATCGGAGTCGAGACGGCGATCTTCCATCGATTGGTGGTCGTCGATTTGAAAGGCACACTCAGGTGCGAAGCGGACGTCCGCTGGATATTGCGACGGGGGGTCGTCGGACTCAGATCCCGCGACTGACCTGAAAAGTAACTTCGGTAGGCAAAGTTCTCGCCGATCGGAGCGCTCGAGGGCTCGTTGGCAAACGCCGCTGCGATCATCGTGCCATATCGATCCGTGACAAACAAACTATCGAACTTGGTGGATTTGGCCGCTCCACCTCTTAAACGTATCCACTCGAGCCTCTTGGCCAGCAGCGCTTCGAGCTCATTGCGGGCCGGCAGGTCGATCAGGGTCGCTTGACTCTCCGGCGGTGGATCTTGCTCGGTGGCCAACGATTGCAACAGATCCGTCCCGGCAGCATCGATCGACTCGGCAAACCGCTCCTCGATCGCACTTCGCTTGGCCTCCTCTTCGACCAACCGAAACAGCGCCGAAATCTCCGATTCGAGCGTCCCGGCAGCAGATCGAGCAGCAAAGTAATTGCTCTGCAGTGCACCCTCCCGCAGATCGTTCGACAGATCCGCTTCGGCCACCGACACAGCCCGCCAAAAAGAGAGCCCCATGATCGTTGCAAGCAACAGCGGGCCGAGTATTCCAAGCACCAGCAGCGGTGTCCGCAGACGACTGATATTGCGGCGCTCAAGGGCTGCTAAAACCTGCTGAACGTTCTCGAATCGATCCTCAGGCTTCTTGGCAATGCAACGATCGATGATCGAACACAGGCCGCGATCGATCCCAGAGGCCTTGTAGTGGCCTCGTGGATAAGGACTCTTTAGGATCGTATCGCGATACCTCTTGAGCCGCTCCGAAAGACTGCTTGCTGTGTCCAACGTCGATACGGTCTCAGGGGTGCGATAAGGAGGCGTGCCGACGACCATCGAATAAAGGATCGCCCCAAGTGCATAAACGTCCCACCTCGCATCGGGCACCGCATTTAAATCGGCTTGCTCAGGTGCCATGAAAAAAAGTGTGCCCAACGATGGGGTCTGCTCATTCGATAGCCGGCTTTGTCCAAAGTCGGCTATCCTCGGCTGCATGTCTTGGTCGAGTAGAACATTCGCAGGTTTTAAATCGCAATGCAAAACCCCCTTGCCATGCGAATGGTTCAAACCCATGGCAATCCCCGTAAAAAGCTCGACCGCCTTGGGAACGGCGATCGCACCTCGATTGCGAATCAAATCATCAAGCGACCCATTCTCTAGATACTCCATGACGTAATATGGAGGCTCGGAGTCCCATCCCACCTCCAATACCTGAACAATCGCGCGATTGCCCGACATCGAAACCAAGTTCCTGACCTCACGCGTCAGAAGCGACCAGTTGACCCCAGCCCGATGCAAATAGAACTTGATCGCCACGGTTCGCCCCGTATTGAGGTTCGTCGCAATCCAGACCTGCCCATAAGCCCCCTGACCTAGCAATCTCTCCATCCGGTAACCGGGAACCTGCGACGGAGGAACCGTCGAGCGCAGGCTCAACTCCTCGGCCCGCATCTGCTCGCCAATCGATTGATTTAAAGTTTGGTTGATGGTCATCCTTCGCCCAGAAATCCAAGGCTGCCTTTACGTTCTGTTTCCCTAAAGCTTAAGCCCCACAGGAAGCCTTGACAAAGACCAATTCCCAAGGATTGCGACCAATTCGGAACTTGCAGGGCGTTTTTCCGTTAAACTGATCGTAGCCAAAAGCTGCACTTCTAAGATTAAACCTACCCCATTGAACTACCCCAACCCCCGTCAAAATATGTCAAAGTACCCTTCAAATTCCTTTTTCTTGTCAGCCTTGGCCGTCAGCTTGCTGGCTTTGGCAACCGAGAGCCGAGCCCAAGAAACTGCCAAAGAAACCGCCCCATCATTCGCCCAACAAAAGACCTCGGCCCACACAGCCGCAGCCCAATGGGGGCACTGGCGAGGCCCCAGCGGCAGCGGAAAGTCCGACACTGCAAAACCACCCCAAGAATTCGGACCGGACAAAGCACTCCGATGGAAAGTTCCCATCGCTGGCCAAGGATCCGGCTCTCCTGCGGTCTGGGATCAAAAGGTTTTTCTCACCAGCGCCGTAGCAACTCAAAACCGAAATGAGTTCGAGTTTCACGTTTACTGCCTCGATCGACAAACCGGCAAAACACTCTGGGATCAAAAAGCCGTTACGGCAAAACCGCACGAAGGAACCCATGAGACCAACGGCTACGCCTCGGCGAGCCCCTGTACCGATGGCGACATGCTCTATGCCTTTTTCGGTTCCCGAGGCCTCTTTGCCTACAGCCTCGATGGCAAACAAGTTTGGTCCAAAGACTTGGGTGATATGCAAATCCGAAACGGTTTCGGCGAAGGTAGTTCGCCGACGATCGCAGGTGATCTGCTGATCGTCCCATGGGATCACGAAGGCCAATCGATGCTCTATGCACTGAATAAAAAGACCGGAGATATCGTTTGGCAAACCAAGCGTGACGAACCGACCTGCTGGGCAACACCCCTGATCGCCAGCGACCCTCAAGGCAATGCTCAAATCATCATGAACGGACAGACCGCCGCTCGAGGATACGACCTTGCGACGGGCAAAGAACTCTGGCAATGCTCAGGCCAAACTCAACGGCCCTGCGCCTCGGCCGTTGCCCAAGACGGTGTAGCCTATGTCGCCAGCGGCTTTCGAGGTTCCTACATCGGTGCGTTCGACTTAAGCGGTCGAGGCAAACTCGAGTCGACCAAACATCTGCTATGGTCTCAAAACCGCGACACCCCAGATGTGGCCTCTCCCCTTTTGACCAACGGACGCTTGTACTACTACAAAGAAAAAACAGGTCTGCTGACTTGTGTCGAGGCTAAGACAGGCAAGACCCTTTACTCGGCAAGCCGTGTCCCAGGAGTGGCTCGAACCTACGCTTCCCCCGTTGCGGCCAACGGAAAAATCTATCTGACCGATCGAGGTGGAACGATCACCGTTATCGAGGATTCTGCCGAACTGAAAGTACTGGCCAACAACAACGTCGGTGAAGGAGTCGATGCAACCCCCGCTTTGGTCGGCTCAGATCTCTTGGTTCGAGGCGAAAAGCACCTGTTTTGCTTCAGCGATTCGAAAGACTAACGGCCGACAGATCGCTCAAGTAATGTCTTGCGCATCCTTCAGATCGATGTCGCAACTCTCCGGACGCACCCAACGCGTGTACTCACGCGTTGCATCGACGATCCCACCGTCGGCGTAAATTCCCGGACCATCCTGTATCTTTCGCATCGCTTCTAAAATCCTCTGATGCTCGATCGGATCTGCCTCGGTCTTGCGCATGTGCTCTTGAACCCGCAGTTCATCCATCCGCCAAACCCCCTCGGAATCTTGATATGCCGAGTGACGCCAATGGTAAATCTCCAAACACTTCAGATCCAACGTAAAGGTCTTGTTGCGTTTCCAGAAATCCGAAAAGACCCCAGCCCCCATATAAAAGAGCCATGAACCCTCAAAGCCCAACGCCTCGGCAGAGGCCGGATCGGGATTCTTAAACCACACTCGATCCCCAGGTACGTAATAACTCTCAGGTAAAGGCTGCTCGCGCGAGCCGTACTCTTTCATGAACACATCATGAAACTCTCTGGAACGAATCGCACGGCGCTGAGCCTGGGCCTGAAGCTGCCGATACAAACGAGGGTTCACCCTCATTGCCTCTTGAGCCACCCCCAAGGCCACGACGTATTCGGTAGCACGATAACATGAAAACGAGTAAACAACTCCAGTTTCCCCGGGCTGCGTAGCGAGCCTCAATGCGTCGATCAACGATCGCTCGGGTTGGATCAAGAATCCTCGATCCTCATCATAGACCCAGTACTCCTCGGGCCGCTCTGCTCCATAAGCATCAAACGACAAAAACGTCTTGCTTGCCGCCTGCGCGATATTCACCCGAATCCTAGCCGAGGACTCAAACTCCTCAAGGCTTGGATAAGCGAAACACAAAGGGGAGGCGAGCATCGCAAGAAGTGTCTCTTGGTCGATCAACTCCGATGCAGGCCTTTTGAAATGACTACAAAGCCGCTCCGAGAGCATCAGAGTGTTGTAACTGGGCGTCCAATGAGCAAACGCCTGTGCACTTAACGAAAACCGGTAACCCCTAAGCCCCGCATGCTCACAAGAGTTCGACGTGACCCAAGCTTCGATTCCTAAACGTTCGAACCATTCGAAGGCTCGGTCTTTGGCCGAGTGATCGCAGGCGACAAAGACACCTTCAGGAGTGTGATCGGTCATGGGCTTTCACAAAGAGTCAAGCAGTTCGCTCGGCGTTGGCTCCAAACGATGCTTGAGGAGAGGTAGTTTTTAAAGGAAGGATCGTTCGAAGAGGGCTAAACAAAAGGAGTGCAGCATTTGCATACCGCACTCCTTTGAACTCATTTATAGTTGACCCGATCGCTTCAGACAACCTGCCGAGGATTAGGAATCTGCTTCGACATCCTCTTGAGCTTCTTCGGCAGTGCTTGGACCTTCCGGCCCGGAGTATCCACCGGCAGCCTCAATCGCGTGGCGAATCTCCTTGGCCACCTCCTTGTTCTCAGCCAGATAGTTCCTGGCCTTTTCCTTGCCTTGGCCAATGTAAGTCTCACCGTACTTGAACCAAGCTCCGCTCTTGGAGAGGATCTTGTGCGCGATACCCAGATCGATCAAGTCCCCTTCGTAGCTGATGCCGTTGGTGTGCATCATGTCGAATTCAGCGACTCTAAAAGGAGGAGCGACTTTGTTCTTGACGATCTTGGTCTTGACCCGCTGACCAACGACCTCTTCGCCATCTTTGAGCTGGCCGATACGCCGAACGTCCACGCGAACCGAAGCGTAGAACTTCAACGCACGACCACCGGGGGTCGTTTCGGGGCTTCCGTAACTCATGCCACCGATCTTCTCTCGGATCTGGTTGATGAAGATCACCGACGTCTTGCTCCGAGCGATCGCACCGGTGAGCTTACGCATCGATTGGCTCATCAGTCGAGCTTGGAGTCCGACGTGCGAATCCCCGATCTCGCCTTCGAGTTCTTGACGGGGCACCAAGGCTGCTACCGAGTCGATCACAACAACATCGACCGCATTGCTCTTGACGAGCATCTCGGTGATCTGCATGGCTTCTTCTCCACTGCTTGGTTGACTCACGAGCAACGTGTCGAGCTCGACCCCTAGCTTCTTACCCCAGCTTGGGTCAAAGGCATGCTCAGCATCGATGATCGCAGCGATACCACCGGCCTTTTGAGCCTGGGCACAAACGTGCAACGCAATCGTTGTCTTACCGCTAGACTCCGGACCAAAGACCTCGATGATCCGACCTCGTGGTAATCCGATGCCGCCCAAGGCCAAGTCAAGCGAGAGCGATCCGGTACTGATCCCCTCGATCTTCAATTGGGTCTCGCCACCCAAAGGCATGATCGACCCTTCTCCGAACTGCTTTTCGATTTGTTGCAAAGTGGTTTTCAGAGCTGGCTCCTTCTTGAGGATGCTCTCCAAACCGGTCACCGGCTCGGCCGGTGCCTTGTCTTGCTTCTTCTTGGTACCAGAACCTTTTCCTGTTGATCCAGCCACGGCTATTCTCCTTTTGTTCCAGTGGATGTCTCACCACTGCTTCCTTGTTTCCAAACGGGTCAATCATGCTAACGCTTACAAGCGACGTCAACAACTGCCTATAAGAATCGCCCAGGGGTGTGACACCTCTGGTCACAGCCAAATCCAGTTTCAGAAAAAACCCAAAAATTTTTTTGTCCCTTGGCACCCATAACGGCCTGAATTGCACCGTTTTCTCGCTATCCTGCTGTACCGAGAAATGCTCCCCCCAATAACGTCCACCAAGCGTCAAAAGCTAGCCTTCGACCATGTCTCTGGAAAAAACCGATGCGATCGTCCTAAAAACGGTTGAATGGAGCGAAACGAGTCTGGTCGTCACCCTCTTTACCAAAGACTTTGGAAAAATCTCGGCCATCGCCAAAGGTGCCCGACGACTCAAAAGCCCCTTTGAATCTGCTCTTGACCTTCTGTCGCTGTCCTCCGTAGTGTTCCTCAAGAAATCGGGCGAATCGCTCGACTTGCTCACAGAAGCCAAACTGCTCCGGCGGTTTCGCTCAGCACAAGTCGGACTGCTCCCCCTGTACTGCGGATACTATGCGAGCGAATTGGTCAATGCACTGACGGAAAACCACGAGCCGATCCCCGGATTGCTCGATTCGTTGTGCCATGCCCTCAATGAGCTCGATCGACAAGCAAATCCCGCTTGGACGATCCTGGACTTTGAACTTCAAACAATCCAACGCCTAGGGCATACGCCCAGTTGGAGATGGTGTGTTGCATGCGGCGAAGAGATCGAAACCGATCGACAATCGATAGCCTTCAGCCCCCAGGCCGGTGGTGTGCTGTGCACCAACTGCACCCCCATGCATCGGAGCTACCTGCGCATCCGACCACAAACGCTTCAGACTCTCGAATCGCGATCGACTCAAATCAGCGATTCCAATCTAGCAAATATGATTGCCGAGCAAACACCGCCCCCAGTCGTACCCGCACCCGTTCGAGCCGAACTGAGGCTCGTCATGGAACAGATCATCATCTGCCTCTCGGAACGACGCTTGAGAATGCTCGACTACCTCGAAGATCTCAAACGCTAACGCTCGGCACCTGGGCCCTTAGCACTGTGCTTGTCCTGAGCCTCTCGGGTTGCAGTCTCTTTAAACCTTGGAAAGAAGACGAATACTCCCGCGCGAAAAATGCCATCGAAGGCTACGAGGACAAAGAAGGCAACTGGATCCGACCCGAAGGCTCCCGAGCCGATAAAATGATGAATTCGGATGTCCCAAAAATATTCCGAAAGATCCCCGGTCTAGGCGAACGCACAGTCGACAAGGATCTTGCCAGAACCACCCTCAAAGAAGCCAACGAGCTCTACCAAGCTGCTGTCAGCTCGCAAGGTTCTGACCGCAAAGAACTCTTCCGCCAAGCCGCTAAGAAATACAACCAAGCCGGTAAACACTGGGCCAGCAGCTCCCTCGAGCAAGACGCCTACTTCATGACCGCCGAATCCTATTTCTTCGCCGAAGACTATCCCAAGGCCGAAGACTACTACGTCAAACTCATCAAAGACTATCCCCGAACTCGCTACCAAGACCGCGTCGACCAACGCCGTATGGAAATCGGTAACTACTGGTTGCAGTTCCCAGATAAGTTCTACAACATCAACTTGACCGACAAAAAACGACCCTTGAACGATACCGAAAACCACGGCAAACGCGTCCTGGAAAAAATGCTCCTCGATAGCCCTACAGGACGACTCGCTGACGATGTCACCATGGATATCGCGAACACCGAATTCAAACGGGAGAATTGGAACGAAGCCCTCGATCGCTATCGAGATCTCATCAGCGTCTACACCGATAGCCCCCACCAATTCGACGCCCACTTCCTAGGTGCCAAATCCGCACTGCTTGCCTATCAAGGCCCCCAGTACTCCGCCGAACCTCTCGAAGACGCCGACAAGTTGCTCAAGCAAATGGTTCGCCAGTTCTCCAAACAAGCCAGCGAACGCAAAGAACCAATCGCAGAAATGCTCGCTGAAGTCAAATACCGCCAAGCCGAGCGACTCTACGACGAAGCCACTTATAGAAACAACAAACAGGAATACGCCGCTGCCATCCTCTACTGCGATCGAATCCTCGACAACTATCCAGATACCCCGTTTGCAGATAAAGCCCAACAGATCATCGATAAAGCCGAGGGCAAGCCAAGCGTTCCAACCCCCTATCTGCATTGGATGACCTACGCCTTCCCAACACGCGATAAAGTCACTCCCCTTTTGAAACCAACCCAGCAAGAAATCGCTCAGCGACAAGCCGTCATCAGCCGCCCTCGCAACAAGCCTTCGACCAACCCACTCGATCCACTCGGTGGGGATTCCCAAGTTCGAACCGTAGGCAACATCGAGCCAGCCAAACAATAAACGCCATGGCCACTCGCACTTTGCTCTCTTGGGTTCCCATCGTGCTGATTCTGCTCAGCGGTTGCTTCGGATACCGCATCGGCACGCGCAATGTCTATCGCACCGACGTGCGGACAATCAATGTACCGGTCGTCCGCAGCGATTCATTCCGACCTGAGCTGGGTGTGCTCCTGACCGAAGCGGTCCAAAAAGAAATCGAACGCCGAACACCCTACAAACTCGCCGACAATGCCGTCGCCGATTCGATCCTCTCGATACGGCTTACCAACGACACCAAACGAGTCATCGCCGAAACCAATACCGATGAACCTCGCTTGCTCGAAAACGTCGTTGCCGTCGAACTCAATTGGACCGATCGACGTGGCATGAACTTGATCTCGACGCGATTCCTGCCCCCAGGCGAAATCACGCACTACTTCGCTGAACGCACCAAGTTTGTTCCCGAAGCCGGACAGTCGATCGCAACGTCTTTCCAACGCAACGCCGAACGACTCGCCAATCATATCGTCGACCAAATGGAAACCCGCTGGTAACCACACTTCATCGATCTACCGAATGATCCTTCGCCGCGCACTTGTATTTACCACCCTTGCTGTCCTTGGTACGGCCGTCGATCTGCTGACCAAAGAAAAAGTATTCGCTTGGAAAGGGCTCCCAGGCCAACAGCCTCCCTCCTGGTGGATCGAAAACTATTTCGGTATCGAAACGGCGGTCAACCAAGGTGCCGTGTTCGGACTCGGACAAGGTTACGGTTGGCTCTTTGCCGCCGTCTCGATCACCGCCATCATCGGACTGCTGGTCTGGTTGTTTGTCTACAAAGCTTGCCAATCGCTGTGGCTGACGGTCACTCTGGGACTCGTCACCGGGGGCATCCTGGGTAACCTTTACGATCGATTGAACCTCCACGGCCTACCAGGCTCGCTTGCCGGCGGCGTTCGCGATTGGATCCTATGCCGCTACGGCCAATACACCTGGCCAAACTTCAACATCGCCGACAGCCTCCTGGTCGCCGGTGCCATCATGCTCGCCTTCCACTCGCTGTTTCTCGGCGATCGATCGGATCGATCTGTCTGATCCGACTGATCCGACTGATCAGTCCGATCCCAGAACAACGACCACCTGCTTTCGCAACTCCTTGGCAATCTTGAGCAACTCTTGCGAATCTTCACCCTTCGTTTCTTCACTGTGCGACTCCAAGAGCCTCGCGGATTTGAGCATCAACTCTGCCGCACGATGCTTGCCCGATGACCCCTTGGACTTCTTGAGCGACTCCTTCGAACTCGTATCGCCCTGACTATCGCTGTCCAATCGAGGTAGCTGACCCATACGCTCCTTGATCGACTTGAATAAAGGATCCGACGGATCGATCTTGCCCTCGGGTGGTTGCTGCCAAGCTGCCGAAATCCAAGCCCCGAAAACAATCACACTGAGTATTGCCAAAGTCAAACTAAGTCTATCGCGACGCATCTGCGCACTCCATTTTTAATTCCAACTACACCTTGTGCTTCTTGAGCCAAGCGACCATCTGCTTGGTCGTCTTGGTATTGAGCACTTGCTTTTTAATGATCCCAGCGCGGCGAGCCACACCGACACCGTACTTCATGAGCTCGAGATTGCCAACCGCATGGGCATCGGTGTTGATGACGATCATCACCCCGGCTGCGGCCGCTGCGGCAGCTTGCAAGTCGTTCAAATCAAGCCTCTCGGGATTCGCATTGATCTCTAAACATTTGCCGTGCTCCGCAGCCGCTTGGATCACAGCCGTCAAGTCATAGTCATAAGCGGGCCTGCGCGAGATGAGCCTTCCGGAAGGATGCGAAATCGAATGGACACTCCGATGCGCGATCGCACCGAGGATCCGATCAGTGATCTCTTGCCTGGATTGTTTGAATCCAAAATGCACACTGGCTGTTACCCAGTCGGCCTGCGCCAAAGTCTCATCGCTCAAATCGAGTGAGCCGTCTTCGAGGATGTCGCACTCGACCCCTTTGAGCAACTGCAAGCGATCCTGAAACTTTGGACGGATTCGATCGATACTAGCCCACTGCTCGAGCAGCCGCTGGTCATCGAGCCCCCGAGCTACACTGACCCGCTTGGAATGGTCGGTGATGGCGATGTACTCCAGCCCCCTATCGATGGCCGCTTGTGCCATCGCTTCGATCGTGTCGGCACCATCGGTATAGACCGTGTGCATATGGAGATCGCCTCGGATATCCGTAAGCTCGATAAGATCCTTAAGCCTTCCTGCGAGATCCTTTTGAAACTCGAATCGATTCTCGCGAAGCTCTGGAGGGATCCACGGCAATCCGATCGCCTCGTACAAACTGGCTTCGTCGCTGCCGGCGATGGGTTTTTGATCTTCCCCTTCACGAAACACCCCGTACTCGCTGACTTTCAACCCCAACGACTTGGCAATCGAACGAACATGCACGTTGTGCTCTTTGCTGCCGGTGAAGTATTGCAGAGCCGCACCCCAACATGCCTCCTCGACGACGCGCAAGTCGACTTGAAAGGCTCCCGTCATCCGTACACTCATCTTGGTATCGCCTCGCGCGAGGATCTCCGAGATGTCGGGAAATTCCCCGAAACGATCCATCACCTTTTCGGGTGACTGGCTAACGACCAAAATGTCCAGATCTCCGACAGTCTCTTTGCCCCGTCGGTAACTTCCAGCAAAATCTAATCTTTGAATCGCTTTGCAGCTTGAAAAATGCGATCGCAAACGCTCGGCAAGCCGATCGGCATCATCGAGCCGCAGTCGCTCGGCAGCTTTGGCGACAATGTCGATGTTTTGCAAGATGCTTTGCTGCGTTTTTTCTCCAAAGCCTTTCAATCCGGCGACTTTTCCATCCAAGCAAACTTGCTTGAGGGACATCAAGTCCATCACGCCGAGCTCTTGGTGGAGTTTCATCGCTTTCTTGGCTCCAAGCCCCGGGACACGCATCACATCCCTGAGCGTTGTGGGAACTTCTGCACGCAACTTTTCTAAAGCAGGAATCGATCCGGTCTCGATGGCGACTTTCGACTTCTCAGCCAGCGTCGATCCGATGCCATCGACCGTCGTAAGATCGAAACCTTGTGCGATCAGTTCGCCGACCGGTTGGCTTAGCCCTTCGATGGCGGATGCTCCGCTGCGATAGGCTCGGATACGAAACGCGTTCTCGCCGGAGAGTTCCAAGAGGTCCGCTATCTCTTCAAAGAGACTGGCCAAGTGTTGGTTGGTCATGTGCGTTTTACTGGTCATGGTACTGGGTTTCCAGGTACTGGAGTTCCTGACACGCGCAAGAGGATTTCAGAGACCCTTTGTATCCATCGGTCAAGGTCGTGATGCTGGCGAACGTGATGATAAGCAACCTGGGCGCGGGTCTTCCATTTGGCTGGCTGGTCAAAGCAATTCTCCATGCGTTCGAGCATCAGTGGGATGTTGCCGATGGGAACCAAATCGCCCAGTGGGTATTGGCGCAAGTATTCACCGGCACCTTGCTCGGTGTTGGTCGCCAAGACCGGGCATCCGCAGAGCATCGCTTCGAGCATCACGTTGGGGAGCCCTTCGTAACGCGATGGTAGCACCATCAGGTCTGCATGTTTGAGGAGGGGAAAAGGGTTCGCGACATAGCCATGGAGAAATGCGCAGTCGCTGACATTCAGCTTGGCAATTAAGCCTTCGAGGTTCTCGCGCAATGCCCCTTCGCCAGCGATGTGCAAGTGGAATTGTTTGCCCCGTTTTTGAACCAGCAAGGCAAAGGCTTCGATCAAATCGGCGTGTCCTTTCTCAGCGCCGAGTCTGCCGACTGCGACAATGTTTTTCACCGAGTTGGACCAACCCGGGAATTCGATGGGGCTCATGGACTTGGCCTCGATCGTTTTGGTATCGATCGGGCTCATGACGACCTCGAATCGTTGGCCTGGGATCCGATAGTACTTGGCACTTGCAAGTGCGGTCCCTTGGGAAACACTCAGCAACGCTTGGCTTGAGGCGTAAGCTTTTGCCAAGCAACGGCGTTTGATCCAGCGCCAGCGGTTTTCGGTCCGCTGGACATCGAATTGGGGGGGCGATACGATCGTCGAGACTCTGGCGCAGCGGCTTTGCAAGCATGCTGGTCCACTGATCATGGTCATGTGGAAGAGTCGATCGTAGACGACTTGGATTCCATGGTTACGGATGTGTTGGGCAAGATGCTGAACTTGCTGCTTGTAGATCCTTCCGGGCCAGTTGAGTTTTGGGCGAGTCCGGCCGGTCCAAAAATCGCTTACAGGGCAGTCCGAAGGAATTTGCTCGAGGAGTTGTCCGGTGGCCCGCAGCAAGTACAGCGAAGGTTCGAAGACAGTTCGGTCCAAGCCTTTGAGCAGGTAGAGCAATTGGCGTTCGCTGCCACCACCGTCCATGGTCGATGAACAGAACAAGACACGGGTACGAGGCATAGGGGAGCGGAGCAAGGAGGAAAGATCGGAGCGTCGGATCAGGGATCACGGGAGCAAGATGGAACTCAGTGATTCTACTCGAAAAGCTTCGGATCGAGTACGAGCAAAGGCTTCCATACCCAGTACTCAAAGACTTCAGGAACCTTAAAATACGATCATCGCCAGGGTCAGAAGTGAGTCATCAGCGAGTAATCAGCGAGTAATCAGGACAAGGGGTCGTGGAAAATGGATGTGATCAATCGGGATCGTTGCGAGCCTTTTGTAACCAAGGACGGATCGATCATCCGGGAGCTTTTGGCCCATCGCAACTCATCGATCCGAAACCAGAGTTTGGCTGAGGCCACGGTGCCCGTGGGTGTGGTGACCGAGCTTCATCATCACCCCAAGACCGAGGAGATCTATTACATTCTCAGCGGCACCGGGAAAATGGAGATCGACGGAGAGCTTCGGGAAATAGGGCCAGGCGATGCGATCGCGATTGGGCCGGGCAAGTGGCATCGGATCCGCAATGACGGATCAAAGGATCTGGTGTTTCTGTGCTGTTGTGCACCCGGATACGAGCACACCGATACGGTGCTTGCTGGCTGATTTTCCAACCGCTCATAAACGCTAACGCCCATGGTCTAACCCTTGCAGCCTTACTTGTCTTGAGCTTTTTCGGTTTGGCCAAAAGGTTTTACCGACTGCCCTTTCTTGAACTGCAGTGAGTTGCGCTGGGTACGCGTGTAGAGAATCGCTACCGAGTTCTCCTGAGCCTCGATTCGATCAAGAAATATCCGATGCACCAAGTACAATCGCCCTTGGGTTGAATCGGACTCTGGAGGGATCAATTCCAAGTGGATCCAGAGCCAACCTCGTTCATTTTCCATCCCAATCCATTCGAGCCGAGACCGACTTGATATCGCCTGCCCCTTGTCCTCGAGCGATCGAGCAGATGCAAGCTCCGAAATTCGCTTATCGATAACTTTCAAATCCTGCGAATCTCGATAGTGCATCAGCAGGAATTGATTCTCCAAGTAATCGATCGCATGCTCTGGGAAGTCCTTGTCTTCTCGGCTAATACTCTTGCGGTGAAGATCCGTCAGCGCCAACTCCAGGTCTCTGGGGTGAACCCTCAGCGATACCTCCCATCGCGAAGTCTGCGAGTTGTATTGCATTTGTCCAACGCACACATGGAACGGATGACTCGCAATCGTTTCACCGCTGGCCAAAATACCAAGAGCAAGGATCATCCATGCAAGCAGGGAATCATTACGGTAAATGCTCATGCTCCAGGGATCGCCTGCTTACGTTTCCTGTTCTTCTTGTCCTTCTTTTTGGGCGTTATTGAATCTCCAGAGGATTCCGGCTGCGAGTTTTTCTGCTCGGACGGTTTTGCCTGAGATCCTTCTTGTTTTTTCTCTTGCGATTCTTGAGCCTCCTTGACCCGCTTGGCCTGAGCCATCGGATTGTCTTCCGAACCCCGACGCTGCGATTTAAAGAGTTGGAACCTCGTCGGCTCGATCACCGGCGGGAAATGATTGTTGTCTCGGTTGATGTCGGCTGTCTCCCGGTAGGGATCCAGCTCAAACTTGACAATCGGTTGCTCGGTGACGACCAAGGTATCACAAAGATTTGCATCGACTCTCCAGACCTCTGCGGGCAAGCGGACCTCTTTGGTCGATCCGTCTTCGAGCGTCAGCAAAACGATCACCGGCATGACCAACCCACCGACGTTTTTAAACTGGAGGCGATAGAATCGATCGGTATTGGCCAGGAGTTCTTTTTCGTGTTCGCTGAGCTGTTCAAGGGCTTTTTGATAAGCCGCACGCTGTTGATCGGTTACCGCTCGAGGATCGTATTCGTTGTAGAAATCCTTGAGCTCCGGATACTGATCGGCTCGCTTGGGTAGATCCTTATTCCTGCTTTTCGAAAGCGTCGGTAACTGAGCTTCTCGTTTTGCTTTTTCATCCTGAGCGATTTCATCGGGCGTTCTCCGATCCACCATATAAACGTCGATCTTCTCTAGAGCGATGTCGACATGGTCGGTGGTGTAGAACCAACCCCGCCAGAACCAATCCAAGTCGCGAGCGGTGGCATCTTCCATGGTCCTGAAGAAATCGGCAGGCATCGGTCGCTTGAACTTCCACCGCCTTGCATACTCCTTGAACGCAAAATCGAATAACTCCCGACCCAGGATCGTTTCCCGCAGAATGTTCAGCGCCGTAGCCGGTTTGCTATAAGCGTTCGGGCCGAATTGCATGATCGAATCGCTGTTGGTCATGATTGGCACCTGATTGGTGCTCTGCATATAGGGAACGATAAGCTCGGGCTCGCCGCGTTGCGAAGGGTAATCTTGTTCCCATTCCTGTTCGGCCAAGTACTGCAGAAATGTATTAAGCCCCTCGTCCATCCAAGACCACTGGCGTTCGTCGCTATTGACAATCATGGGGAAGTAGTTGTGCCCCACCTCGTGAATGATCACGGTGATCAAATCGTACTTGGTCGATGCCGAATAAGTCCCATCTTCTTTTGGACGTGGGCCGTTGAAGCAAATCATCGGGTACTCCATACCACCGACCGGGCCGTTGACACTGATGGCGACCGGATAAGGATAATCGAAGGTGTAGCGGCTATAGACATTGAGCGTATGGATAATCGCGTGCGTGGAATACTTGCTCCATAACGGATTGCCTTCGTTGGGATAGTAACTCATGGCAATCACGGAATTGTCGTTGACACGGTGGCCTTGCGCATCCCAAATGAATTTTCTGCTGGTCGCAAACGCAAAATCGCGAACAGCCTCGGCCCGGAAGATCCACGTCTTGAGTTGATCTGTCTTTTCCTTTTCGTTTTCCTTGGCCTCTTCGGGCGTGACGATAAGCACCGGCCGGTCGGCTGTGCGGGCCTGCTCGAGCCGCTCGCGTTGCACATCGCTGAGGACTTCATTAGGGTTTTGCAATTCACCGGTAGCCGCGACGATATGATCGGCAGGTGCGGTGATCCGCACGAGATAATCTCCGAACTCGAGCGTGAACTCACCTTGTCCCAAATACTGTTTGTGTTGCCAACCGGTCACATCGGTAAAGGCAGCCAAGCGAGGAAACCACTGCGCGATTTCATAGATTGCATTGCCATCTTTTTCGAAAGGTTCATAACCGGTTCGCCCGCCGATGAGCTTCGAATTGTTGATCACATAAGACCACTGGATCTTGAGCGAGAACTCTTGACCACTCAAAAGCGGTTCGGGCAAATCGATCCGCATCATGGTATCGACGGTGAAGATATCGAGTCCTTTTCCGAGTGCATCAGTAACACTCTCGATCATGCAGCGGCCGTCAAAGCGTTGAGTGCGTTCGAGAATCGAATCGAGTTCTGCCATCGATGCCCTGTTTCCAAATCCGATCCGACCCGATCGAGTCCTGTTGGCATCCGAGTCTTGTGCGAAAATATTGGGATCCAGCTGAACCCACAGATATCGCAAAGTGTGAGGGGATTGGTTTCGATAGCGAATCGTTTCGGAACCATGGATGGAATGGTCTGACTCGTCGAGCCGAACGTCAATCGTATAGTCGACTCTCTGCTGCCAGTAATCGGGACCAGGCTCACCGCTTGCGCTTCGATAAGAATTAGGAGTCGGAAGGATTTCTTCGAGTTGCCTGAATTTATCTTCTTGACCGTATTTGCGGTTTGGAAAAGGTTGACCGTAACTTGTCTGGCATAGACCAGCCATCGCGAGGATCAAACAAGCTATTCGATAGGTAGAGATCATGGAAATGAGGAATCGCTTAAGTTGGTAAAGTTTGACGCAAATGACAAATCCTTAGTTTGATCTCAAACCCAAGGATGTCAAAGCCAGCCGAAAAGATGGCCTAGAAGAAAGAAGCGTCAGAATTGGTATGTTGGACGCCCGAGGGGATCGCCGCTGAGGAAATTGCGCCTGTTTTCCTTGTCGAATGATTTTCTCATCGCATACTGTCAGTGTCGGTTTCGAGGGAGAAAGAAGCGTACCCGCCAGGACGACCCTGGTGAAAGTGGCTAAACGTCGTCACGCTCAAAGGGTTTTCGAGCACTTTCTCCCCCAAATCGATTTTGATGATCTACCGACCCCCGCAAGGGGGTTTTTTTATTTGCTTTAGGCAAACTCTACCGATCCAGATCGGGCAATTCGATTTTTGCGGGAGCTAGGTCGATACCTTATGCTTGCACGGATTGGTTGTCGACCCGATTCCAAGCGGATCTGGCCCACAAACCATCAGGCCATGCCATGGCGATGGATCGTCATGGCATGGCTTTTTTTATGTCCGTCGACGACCTGCCCTAGGTCTCATGAAGCCGATCGCCGATCCGATGGATCTCTTGGATCGAGTAGAGTTTTCCCTGGTTGCAACCAGGACATGACTTGGCCACTTGCCCCCAACGTGCTGGGCTTGCAAGGTTCTCTTTCCAGAAAGGCCAAGTTCGGCATTGCCCGGGCCGCGATTCGTAGACGCTGCATCTTCTGGTCTTAGGCTCTAGGAAAATGCAATCCCCGTCGGAGTATTCGACCAGGCTCTTGCGATGCCCTATAGTGCGTACGAACTGGCGTTCAAAGCGATCCAGGTCGTGATCCAAACCGACTTGTTTGGCAATCGCGAGGATTTCCTGGTCATCGACCCATACGAATCCGGTCTGGGGTCCGGAGCAACAATTCCCGCAACCGGTGCATTCAAAAGACAGTCCGTTGCGGTACCAAACCTCAGCGTCTTTAGCTAAAGACTCCGTTTCACCCATCGCTCTACCTATTCGAGTTCATTTCGCAACGCGACGCTCAGGCCAAAGACTTCCTCAAACAAATCACCGCTTTGCCGAATGGTCAATTGCTCGAGCGAAACATCTTCGCTACCCCGTGTGATGATCACCAAACGGTTGTCTTCTTTCAGGCACCGAATGGTTCCGATCCGCTCCGAGCGGGACTCATCGAGCGCAATGGCCAGTCGGAGCATCGCGGCCATTTTCGCAACTGCGATTCGATCGTTTCGGTCGAGGATCGAATAGCCTTCGTGTTCCGGTTGAGGAGAGGAACGTCTTTGATAGCGCACGACCAATGAGAGCAAGAGTTGGTCGCGTTCCGATAAGCCGAATAATTCGCTATGGCGAATAATGTACATCGCATGTTTATGATGGGATCGGCTCGAAATAAAGGTGCCGATCTCGTGAAGCAGGGCAGCCAGATACAAAATCAGCTCCATACGCTGATCGAGCTGATGCTCTTGCATCAAATCCAAAAACAATTTGCGACATAACGTTGCGACGTGGCGTGCGTGGGACTCGTCAAAGGCAAAGCGTCGACCCAGGTTGATCGCCGAGAGGACGATTTGATTCCGCAGCTCTACGGTCCAAGCGTCTCGGACCGAAAGCTCGGTCAAGAGTCCATCTCGCAGATTCGTATCGGCTACGAACAATTGCTCGCTTTTGAACTCTTTGGCCAGAAGCGCATAGCTCATCAAGGCAGGCCAGAGTGTTTCGGTGTCGGCAAAGCTCATCGAATAGCGACTGACGAGTTGATCCTCGTGAAGGTTTCCAATTTGGCGAGCAAAGGCCAGCAATGCATCGGCCGATACGCGATGCATTTCGCCTTCTGCGACCACCGTATCGATATTCTTGACGGCCATGCGAACATCACCGCCGATAGCGACCATTTGGATTTGCGTCTCACCTACATTCTCGGATATCTGATGGACAATCCGCCGGATCTGCGTTTCGAGGATGGCTCGCTGCTTGGAATGGGAGGTCTTGAATCGATCGACTTGTTCGAGCATCCGAAGCGAACCTAGTCGATAGGTATTGGAGAATTGGATATTACCGGCACTGACGACCAAAATCTCCGTGCTGCCGCTGCCGACTTCGACGACGATCGTTTTTATCGAGGCAAGAATCGGATTGGCTTGCATGAGCGGTTGGATCCCCATGTAGGTGATCCGGTTGACTTCCGCCTCATCGAGGATCTTTACTTCGAGCCCTGTAGCGATGTAGATTCTATCGAGGAACGCTAAACGATTGCTGGCTTCCCGCACGGCACTCGTTGCCACCAATCGGATCTGATCGGGCCGAGTGATGCCGTATTCTTGCATGAGCCGCCGATAGCTGCGCAAGATGCGGACGCACTCTTCGATACTCGGTCTAGAGATCTCTTGGCTGGTAAAGGTGTCCTTGCCTAACGAGACCGCACGCGAGACTTCCTCGATCGTGCGAACCTGTCCATGACCTTCGATCTCCGCGATCGCCATGCGGATGCTTGTCGAACCGATGTCGACGACGGCAACGGCCCGACCCGTACTCGACGGCGGATTCCCGTTTGCTTGCTGTCCGATCCTACTCGACATGTACTACCCTTTCAAAACCTCTGGTTCTTCGGGAATTTTAGTGGTTGGTACTGACTCGTGCTCGTACTCGTGCTCGTGCTCGAAAACGGTTGAATCGATCCAAGGCGATCACCTTTTCAAGGAAGCTGAAACCCCAATTATTTGGCCCGTATGTCAACTGCATCCCAACACGTTCCTTCGAGTACGAGTACCGTTTCACTGAGTACGAGTACGAGTACGAATAGAACCAGTGGTATAAATTCTCAGCCACGATAATTCCTGAAGAACTCAAAACCTGTCAAACGTTTATTCGATCATATTTTACTCGGACTTTACAGGTCAATTTTGCCCTCGATTTCCAGGGTTCGAACCACGTCGGCGAGTTTTAGGCCATGCTCGATGGCGATTTTTCGACACTCCTCATACTCGGGCGATAATTCCCGCTTGCCATCAGGATAAATCACTTCCTTGCAAGCCACCTTGCCCCATGGGCTGTCGATCTGAAGGCTTCTGCGAACGAGGATACTGCGATCCTGCAAACTTCGTCGAATCCCGAGCGTTCGGGTGTGCCGAAACATCACTTGCTCGATCCGCTCAGTGTGCTCGGGATCTGCAATGACACTCAGGAGCGTTCCTGGCCGATTCTTCTTCATCTGAATCGCCATGGTAAAGACATCTAACGCTCCGGCTTGCCATAGTTGCTCGATTGCAAAGCCAATCTCTTCGCCCGTTACATCGTCGAGGTTTGTCTCGAGGACAACGACTCGGTCGCCATGATGTTCCTGAGCAGGCAAAGCCTCATGCTCGGTGCCCAGGAATATCCGAAGCAGATTGGCTCGGTCATGAAACTCCAGAGTACCGGCTCCTGAACCGATCGATGCAAGTTGCATCGAGGGCATGGCCCCATAGGAACCGACCAGTTCAGACAAGATGGCCGCTCCGGTTGGAGTGGTCATTTCGTATGGCAAATTGCATTGAGCGATCGGTGCGCCCTTGAGCAACTCCGCAGTTGCCGGTGCGGGTAACGGGACTCGTCCATGGGCGATTTGGACAAAACCTGTACCGGTTGGAACAGGACTAGCCATGGCACGCTCGATTCGGAGTTGGTCCCAAGCCACGGCAGTACCGACGATATCGACGATCGAATCGATCGCTCCAACCTCATGAAAGTGAACTTGGTCGATCGATACCCCATGTACCGCCGCTTCGGCTTTGGCAAGCCTCTCGAAGATCCGACTCGCGATTTTTCGAGCACCACTGCTGAGCCTCGCCCGGGTGATGCAACTGAGGATTTGATCCAGATCCCGATGCTGTGGATCCTCGGGAGCAGCAATGTGGAGTTTGATCGCGCGAAAGCCTCGTTTGCGAACAGTTGCCACGGAAAGTTGGGCTCCCAAATCCATCGAATCGATAGCCGATTGAATGCTCGATAGATTCGCTCCGCAGTCGATGAGGGCCGCAAGGGTCATATCGCCGCTGATGCCACTCGAACAATCCAAATAAGCGACATGCATACTCGATATGATTTTCTGTTGTGAGGAGTAAGTAGATCCAGATAAAATGGCTAAACGCAGCAACGTCCGTTTGGTACAATTTTAGCATGAGAGTTCCCAATTATCCCGGTAGCCGTGGCGTTTCGATCAACCTTACGCCAATGATCGACGTGACGTTTTTGCTGATTATTTTCTTCTTGGTCAGCAGCCATCTGGCCAAGCAGGAGAATTTTCTGCCCCTGGAACTACCCGTTGCCGCTTCAGGAATCTCTGATTTCTCGGATCGAACCACTCTGACGATCCAAATCCCATCGGATGGAACCTATCTGGTCAACAGTACTGAGGTTTCTTTGGATCAGGTTCGCAATACGATCCTGGCAAAGATGGATGAGAACGCTAAGAATCCGATCCGCATTCGAATCCGAACCGACAAATCGGCAAGTTACGCACCGATTGCTAAGTTGCTCAAGGTCTGTGCGCTGACCGGAAATACCGATATCGTCTTTGCCGTGTATGAGGATGAGCGATGAAAACCAACTATAGCAATCCGCGAGGACGCACATCGCTCGATAGCATGATGACACCGATGATCGATGTGGTGTTTCTGCTTTTGGTATTCTTTTTGACCACCTCCTCTTTCCAGCGTCTGGAAAAACTCCTGCCTAGCTCGGTATCGGCCAAGTCCGATTCGGCTCTTGGGGATTCCAACGAACCCCCACCGAGTCCGCCGCAGGAAGATATCCACGATTGCGTGATCAAGCTCAAGGCCCAGGGCAATCAGATTCAATATCAGTGGAACGGCTTAGAAGTCGCATCGCTACAAGAGATCCAAGAGAGGCTTGCAGCGATCTTGAAGGTGCGAGCCGATGTTCCGATCATTGTCGATCCAGAGGACAGCATCCTTGCTGGCGATGCGCTTGGCGTCTACGACATCGCCAAGCGATCCGGAGCAAGCGCGGTCTATATGGTCGCTAGATAACTATTTCGGAACTTTCGCAAGACCCTATGCAGGGACGATGTCGCGCATCTTGGGTTCGAGGTAAGTCACCGTCGTGAACATGCTCGCTAGATTGCCGTAGTCCTCCTCGGGAATCTGAACGCGATGACGTTTGCGCAACTCCATCACAATGTCCAAAAAGTCCATGCTGTCGAGCTCAAGCTGCTCGCGAAAAGACTTGCTGTCATCAAGACCGGAAAGATCCTCGTCTGGAGCAATGTCGCTCAAAATGTCGAGAATCTCATTCCGGATTTCTGCGGCTGTCATGGATCAATTCACTCCCAAGGATATTCGTAATGAAATTCAAATTTGTCTGCGGACCCTTTGAAACCAACGTCGCACTAAAACCGCCTGACGATCAGCACGGAATTGATCCCCAACATCCCAAAGGAGTTGTTGAGAATGTAGTCGACGCGTCGAAGTTCCTGCGGCTGGTTGATCACCAGTCCGTCCAAGGCACATTGCGGATCCAAATTGTCCACATTTATCGTAGCATGGCAAACCCCGTCCTCAAAACTGGGTAAATTCCCTGCCAATTCCAAGGCCCCGGCCGCACCCATGGTGTGCCCTATGAAACTTTTGGTGTTATTGAAACGAACCGAGTCTACCCCGGAAAATACCTGCCGAAGCGCTTCGCACTCCTGGTTGTCTCCACTGGTCGTCCCGGTCGCGTGGGTACTGACGATCTGTATTTGCTCGGCCGAAAGCCCCCCACGAGCCAATGCCATCCGCACACACTGGGCCTGACGCTCCGGGTTCGGGAGCACAAAATCTGTCGCGTCGGTGTTGATCGCATAGGACACAATCTCCGCGATGATCTTTGCCGACCGCTTCTTGGCATCCGACAAGCGTTCAAGGATGTACAAGCAACCACCTTCGGAGACGACGATCCCATTTCGCTCCTTATCAAAAGGTCGCGATGCTTTTGTCGGATCGCTGTGGCTTGCAAGTGCCCCTTGGGATTTGAACGAAGCAAAGATCCCGAAGGTGTGGATACTCTCGGCAACTCCGCCTGCGATCGCCAGATCGCATTCTCCTAAACGAAGCATCTGTACGCCTTGGATGATCCCTGCATTGCCGGCAGCACAAGCTGCACCGATGGTGTAGTGCGGACCGGTGATCCCCAAATTCAGTGCGATTTCCCCGGCAGGGTTGTTGGCCACCGTGCGGGGATTGTGGTGGTGAGACCAGACCGATGTGTCGTAGTTGAACTGAGAGATCGAGTAGATCTCGTTTTCGGTTTCAACGTTCCCATGTTCGGTGATCCCGACATAGATACCGACTCGGGACTTATCGATGTTTGCCCAATCCAGACCACTGCGAGCGATTGCCTCGCCAGCCGACCAAATACCTACCGTGCCGGCTCGCGTGCCTCGCCTTGCGTCGCGACGACTCTGGTACTTGGTCCCTTCAAATTCGCATACCCCGGCGTGGGTATCCCCTACATAACGGATGTTGTAATTGCGCACCCCGCTACGACCAGCGAGCAACGCTTCGCGATAGCTCTCAAGGTTCGTGCCATTGGGGCTCGTGAGCCCCACAGAGGTCATGACAATCCGTTGATCGTCCGGGAGAGTCGAAGTTCGATCGGGATAAGTCGACATAAAGATCCTGCGAGGGTGAATCGGCCAAATCACAAAAGCCAAGCCTTTGTGAACTGCAATTTTCTAACCAACCCAACTTAAAAGATCCAGTGTTGCAGGAAATAAACTGCAATTCCCGCAAAATATCCCGCGAAGGCAAGGGGAGAGATTTTCCGCAAATACCAGAAAAAGTCGATCTTCTCGAGCCCCATGGCCGCCACCCCGGCAGCAGAACCGATGATCAGACAGCTCCCTCCTGTCCCCCCACAGTAAGCTAGCAACATCCAAAACGGATCGTTCAGAGGACTGCTTGCAGAATACATTTCAATCCCGGCTGCCACCAGCGGCACATTGTCGACGACCGCTGAAACAAGCCCGATGATCACCGCGATGAGCGACTGATTCTTCAAGGTCGCTTGCAAGTACTCGGCAAGTTGCGTCAGCACATTCATCGATCCCAAAGCACCGACGGCTAGCAGGATCCCAAGAAAGAACAAAACGCTCGACATATCGATTCGCCTCAAAGCAGCCAACACACCGGTACTGCTCTTGGTCCTATCGTCCATCGTATGTGAAACGAGTTCTGATGCGAGCCACAGAAATCCTAAACTGAGCATCATTCCCATGAAGGGAGGCAAATGGGTGTAGGTCTTGAAGATCGGCACGCTGAGCAGACCTGCAACACCGAGAAACAAAAACAACGCCTTGTGCCAGGTCTGGATCGATCGGGCTTCCTCGTCGGCACTGGTCTCTTTAGGTGACTCGAGTTGGCCTTTGAGTTGCATCGAAAGGATTCCTAAGGGAACGAGCAAGCACGCCAAGCTCGCGAGAAATAAATCCCGCATCACCTCCCACTCTCCGATCTTGTGCTTCATCCAGATCATCGTCGTAGTGACGTCTCCGATGACCGTCCAAGCTCCCCCGGCATTGGCCGCGATGACCACGATGCCAACATACACCAGTCGCAACTGGGTATCGGCAACCAGCTTGCGGAGTACCGAGATCATCACGATCGTGGTCGTCAAGTTGTCCAGTACCGCCGATAAAAAGAAGGTGCAGATCCCGATAACCCACAGCAAGGAGACTTTGCTTTTGGATCGAACAAAACGTGTGATCAGCGAGAAACCCTCATGCGCATCGACCAGTTCGACGATCGTCATCGCGCCTATTAAAAAGAAGAGGATCCCAGCGGTCTCGGAGAACAAATGGCTCAATTGGCCATCGACGAGAAAATGGAGTTTCGGATCCAATCCTCCTTCGCTATCCGCAGTGCCATGGGCGGCTTGCCAGTGCTCGAAAGCTTGGGTGGGAACGAGCGTTCCATAGTTCAGAGCATAGAGTGTCCAGCACAGCACTCCGGTCAGGATGGCCGAGGCGGCTTTATTGATGTGGATCTGGTGCTCCAAAGCGATAGCAAGGTAGCCCAAGACAAAAAGGATGATGATGGCGGTAAGCATGGAAGAGAAAAACCAGTGGTAGAAGAGCCAGTAGAGTCTTGGGTGGGTAGACTATGGGGCAATCATGATACACCAAAATCAGGTCGTTTGATCGCGATGTTCGGTGCGGACGACTTGAACTGAGTCGTACCAGCCAAGCAAACAGACCTCGGGAATGTCGGCCCAGTGGCTGTTGTCATCCCATAAGGATTCGCCACAGTCTGGGCAGCATGGCGTTGCGCTGATTTTTCCTTGGGTGAATTTTTGCTTGAGGCTCGGATCGGTCCAAACCGTTTCGCACTCGTCGCAAAGGATGCAACCCGTGAGTCGACCTCGCCGACGGTCTTGGCAGACCCTTACGCGGCAGAGCCCATCGCCGCAAATCGGGCAGTGCTTGACGTAGATCAAAAAAGGTTGAGACATCGCAAAGTCACTGAATAGGGAAAGCGGTGATGAGGTTTCGGTCTCGCACGACGAGCCGCATCTTCTTGAGTTTGGGATTTTTTCTGCGAGCACCTTCGGATCCCCCGAGATACCCGATCGCTTGATCGAAAGGAGCCTCGAAGATGGTCATCCCATCTTCGACTCGGCTCTTGGTACCTTTGGCATGTCCACGAGCACGTTTGTAAGCGTCATCGATTGCGACCAAGAATGCGGACATGTCCCCTTCGAATACTCCGTGAGAACCGGGCCGATTGGGCTGATCCTCAAGGTGCTTTGCGATATGCGCCAGGCGATGCCCCTCTTCGCTTCCGGGTGCATAGATGAGTCCTGCGGGAGATTCGTAACGATCGCGTCCGACCGATTTGAGGATTCGGAATTTGTAGTCCTCATCGGCCTGTTTAGTGCCAGCGGAGGATCGACTCGTGGGCGGTGACTTTGGCTCTGGTGTTTTGGAGTCCGTAGTCTTCGTGGCTGCCGGTTTAGGATCCAGCGACTTGGGTTCGGCAGGTTTGGTCGATGCGTTGGAATTGGTTTTGTTGGGAAGCTTGGCATTCTTGGCCGGGGCTTCGTTGCCGGCCATGGCAGCGATGCTGGGCAAATTCCAACCGAACCACTGATTCAATCGTGGCTGGAGGAAGAAGTACAAGACGACGGCAACCAGAAGGCCGATGAGCCACTTGGCGGGTAATATCCGCAGAACGTTAGCGATCGCTTCGGTGTCGTTGCTCGAGCGTCGGGCCATAGTCGATCGGATGATTCAGTGAATTGGGGTTGCGAAGCGGTCCTTGGCAAGATGGAATGATAAACCAAGTTGGGATCCTTCGGAATGGAGCTTTTTCTAAGCTTTTTTAGGGTGAGGGTTCAGTGGGATTCGAGGCGATCGATCAAATCAAAAGAATCTTGGCCGACCCAGAAAAATTCCGGGAGCGATGGCAGGGGATCGTCTCCAGGCGGGCTTATCGGGATAATCCGTTTGCTCCCAAGATTTCCTACGGTCGGCATCGAGGTCCTGCACCTAGGAGTTCTCATGCTGCAGCGGTGATGATGGTCCTGTTGCCTCTGGGGAATCAAGGGGGATTGCATGAGGATTGGTCGATTCCCCTGACGCTTCGGCCTGCGAGCATGTCCGATCATGCCGGACAAGTTTCATTTCCGGGTGGCAGGTGCGAGCCGGGAGAGACGCCCCATCAGGCGGCCTGTCGCGAATACACTGAGGAACTCGGATGCACCAGCGATGGCGTCGAGATGGTTGGATCGATGCCGGAGCTGTATGTCTATGCGAGCCGACATCGGGTCGTACCGATGTTGGGTGTTGGAAGCACAATGCCTCAGATGAGTCCAAATCAGCAGGAGGTTGCCAAGGTGCTTTGGTTATCGCTCGAGCAGCTTATGGCGTTGCGTCCTGAGGTGCGGACGATCCGTCGCAGTGCGATGCAAGTCGAGACGCTTGGGTTTTGGCTCGATGGACACTGGGTTTGGGGTGCCACCGCAATCATGCTCGGCGAGTTGAAAATTCGCTTCGAGGAGAGCGTAACAGAGACATGGTGATTTTGCAGAAATCACCGACATACCCAAATAGCGAGGTCGACGGGGCTCGAACCCGCAACCTCCGGATCGACAGTCCGGTGCTCTAACCAATTGAGCTACGACCCCGGTGGAACAACCAAAGAACCGCTTGGCACCAAACCGCCGAAAGAGTCAGCAGTTGGCTTTACGCTACGTTCCTAACCGAGAAAGTCTCGCTTTGGGACGCGATAGTATAGCGTCGATCTGGAGTGAATCAAGCGTCTCGTTTTCAAAAACGAAGAGCGAATTGGTTGTAGACAATCCACCCGGAATTGTCGTTCAAAACGGCAAAATCGGTCTCCCGATAGTCGACTTGTACTCCGTACTGCAACGCAGGGGTTATGTCCCAGAAAAGACAGCCGTAGTAAGCCGAATTGCGGGCAATCGCACCGGCGCTAGCAGGCAAATCCCTCCTCAAGGCCGCATCGATCCCATAACCCATGTGCAAATGCAATCGGTTCGTCAGGTAGAAAAACGCTTCCAAAAACCCACCTTGACCCCGAATGGCCTCAAATGTCTGTGAGTTAAAAGTCTGGAAAATCGTCCCAGCATAGTTGCCTAAGCCTTGGCCAAAGTACCCCTCGCCGATGATCCCTAAACGGTCCGTCAAATTGATCTTGCTGTCGACCGACATGCCCCCGATGTCCATGATCGAGCGGATCGGAATGTTCGGATCGATGTCCTCAAGGCTGTAAATGATCTGCGAGTTTCGGATCCGACCAACCAGCCCGGCTACGGCCAACTCCAAAGGTCGCTCCTTTCGACCCCCGGCAAGCTCTTCGATTTCGCCAAACCCTAAAACCCCTCGTACCTCGAAATTCGGGATCCCATCGGACTCGGTCGTCCGGCGACTCGAATCGATCAGCACCGTCGTGATCGGATCGCTCAAGGCCGTTTGCAAGGTCGCTTGAAACGCATCGTTGGGCTTCCAGAAAGCTTCTCCACGAAGCTGACCTCGGAATGTTCCTGCGTTTCCTGTACCACCCATGAGGGTCATCGGAATAACGATAGGATCGCGAGGTGCAAACAGGTCGGGTTGGAGCCCGGCTGCAAATCGGAAATGCTCGTTGCGGATTTCTCCAAAAGCCACGATCGGCATAAAGCCGTAGGTGTCCGACGTGAGGCTCGAGTTGGTAAAATAGAATTTGCCAAAAGCTCCTGTCTGCCAACCCGCAACATCAGGCCCCGCATAGAGGAACTGCAGATTCGATTGCCGTGCATGAGCTTCGAACGTCGAGGTGTTGCCATCCAAGATCGCAGGAGGCAACATGAATAGCGGGCTCCATGGAACAAAGGATCGATCCGATCCATAAACGCCCAAAAGCGATACAGCTCCAGAGACCTTCAATTGCCCGGCACCACTTTGCAAAACAACACCACCCGCAGAAGGCTGCTTGGAGTTCGGTGCGCTGGCCACTGGGGCTTGCAAATACACAATCTTCGGAGCGGCGATCTCAGAGAGTGTTTCGGGAGGCAGACTCAGTTCCTTGGCCGGCTCGATCGAACTGGCCGTAATGACATCCGTTTCTAGCGAACTTTCGTTAATTTTAATCTGAATCGATTCGGGGGGGATTTGACAAAAGGCCCAGCCGGCGCTGGCCAAAAGCCAAGCGGCCAGACTCCATGGTATTGATTGATGGTGCGTCATTGAACTCTGAAATCGATTGCGAGGATTCGAAGCATCGAACGCCAGTGCAGATAGCAAATGCAATTGCGCAAAATCAAGATGGATGTTTGATAGCAAATCCGTCTGATCCGTCTGATCTGTCTGATCTGTCTGATCTGTCTGATTAGATCGGCAAGCCTTTCCAGCGCACGAAGGCTTCGATGGCAAGGTACTCTGGCAAACCGAGTTTGTTGTAGCTATCGGCGGTGCCTCGATTGCGGTCTTCGGCCCGCTGCCAAAATTCGCGAGGATCGCTCCCAGGGAAGAGAGCTTTGTCCTTTTGACTTTCGTGCATAAAAATCGCATTGCGTTTGAGAGCAAGGTCGCTGGGGCTAAGTGGCACTGCGATTTCGATCTCATGGAGCGGGTATTCTTGCCAAGCCCCGCGATACATGAGGACCTCGGGGATCGGTTCGCCCCGCGATTTCCAATCCAAAAGGACTGCAAAGATGGCCTCAGCGCATACACGGTGCGTGCCGTGCGGGTCGGCTAGATCCCCTGCAACATAGATCTGATCGGGCCGCAGTCGCCTGAGCAACTCGTCGATGATCGCGATGTCTTCAGGTCCGACAGGTTTCTTGGCGATCGTCCCGGTACGATAAAAGGGGAGATCTAAAAAGTGGAGGTTCGATTCCGGACAGCCTATCGATAGAGCCCCTGCTCGGGCTTCGTTCTTGCGGATGAGTCCCTTGATGCTGAGGATTGAATCGGAGTCGGGTTGGCCGGGCGATTTTTGATCCAAGTCGGCTCGAACCGCAAGGGCCATCTGGGATGATTTTTCGCTGTCGATCCCAAAGAGTTTGTTGTACTCGCTGACCAGATCGGCGACCATTCGCGCATCGTGATCAAAGACAGCGATGTTTCCCGAGGTCATGTAGGCAATGTGCACATGGTGCTTGTCTTGGATCAAACGAATCAGCGTGCCACCCATGCTGATGACATCGTCGTCGGGATGGGGGCTAAAGCACAAAGTCGTTTTCGGCTTGAGCCCGGCTGGATGCGATTCGATGGTATTCATCATCCAATCGAATACCCGATGAGAGACTTTCTCGGCAGTACCCTGTTTCCAAAGCAGCTCGTGCAAATCGTTGTTGCGAAAGTCTTCGTCGGTCAGCTTGAGCAAGGGCTTGCCGGTTTTTTGACAAAGCCAAAGCGTGGCCCGCTTGGTGAGCGCATCGGTCCAATGGACATGGTGCAATAACCAAGGTGTGGCGACACCTTTGAGGTTGGCTGCAGCGGGAGTG
>Ga0208358_1000076_pt1 | contig 32935 bp, 27 predicted proteins | sample LakMenEpi10Aug09_FD_150685 | JGI IMG/M metagenome (GOLD analysis project Ga0208358, IMG submission 150685) | Freshwater microbial communities from Lake Mendota, WI - 10AUG2009 deep hole epilimnion (SPAdes) | ecosystem: Environmental > Aquatic > Freshwater > Lake > Epilimnion/Euphotic zone ... | reverse complement strand
GAGGAAGAAGTAACTAACCAATGCCGTCAATACAAAGTAGCAAAAAGCAATCGTCAAATGACGACCGAGCAACCCACCGAAGATATTGTATCCGTAGGCTACGAAATTCGATGTGTCGAGTTGAGAAAAGTTCGGCACCGCATCCTTAAGCCGCGATACTGCCGTGACGAGGCCTCTGTCGAGCATGAAGATGGCCGATTGCAACTTTTCATTCCCCAATTCGAGTTCGATCTGAGAACCCATCTGCGTAGGCAATCGGATCAGAGATTCGATAGGTCCGCCTCCCTTCGAGGTGTTCTTGACCAAGTCATCGACAAAGAATCCAAAGAACCCAAGGATCAATGCTGCAACGGTTGCGATGACTGCTACGGGACCCGACAAGAAAGTCGAGAACATGGTGCCAAAGCAAATCACGATGAACATCTGCAACCAGATGCTGATATAGCCTTTGACAAAGTTCCACCAGAATTGCAAGTCGGCTGGCCGTAGGTAAATGTCAGCAGCAGCCATCCCCAGGTATTGGCCACGGTCTTGGCAACGAATGACAACCTCAAAGCTCCCATCGGCAGCGATGTCATTGAAGAAATCCAAGTCTGCTGGCTTGTCCTCGATGAACCCCTTGAGCTTCGTGCGAACCGAACGTCGGTCTACCTGAAACTCTTTGACCTTGAAGGGCTCATCCTCACTCTTGACTCGACCATCTGTGCTTCGAAAGTGGATCAGTCCACCGACTGGCGTGACGATGTCCCCCTTGTAAGTCCTAAAAGCACTGATTGTCAGATCGTAGAGGATGACATCTTTAAACAACGTTTTATCGACACCTTCAAAACGCCAAACGGCACGCGAGAGCGAATCGCCTTCGATGTATTTTTGGTACTCGGACATGTAACCGACATTGTATCCTTCGTTCTTCTCACCATCGCGTCCGGTGAACGATAGTCCGCGTGCATAAATCGGAATACGAGCCGTCAGATCGTCGATCGGTCCTCCAACGACTGCTTTATCTCCAACCTTCGTCACAATGTGACGGTGACCCTTGACCTCGTTGGTCGTTCCACGGCCTTCAGCATTCAGTGTGAAGGTATGTCGGTGGCGTGTGTCAAACGAGGTTTCGCCGGATCTGCCTGTCGGATCGAGCGAAACAACTTCGTGATCATGATCGAGTCCTCGGACGACGAAGATGTAGCTCAAAAGCCCCATGATCGCCAGTACAAAGGTTCCAATCGCTGTAAAGCCAAACACTCTGCCCAAGAACAACTCCAGGGGTCGAACCGGCTTGGTCGTGATGGTGTAAATCGTTCGACTCTTGATATCGGCTGGAATGCTAAAGCAACTGATAAACAGAGCCATGAGCAAAACCAAGTAGGTCGTCGCCGTGAGCACAAAGGAGATGTACAAGCGAGCCGGATACTCCGCGTTTGGGTCCAAGTACCAACCGGCGAACATCATGCCGACGACGAAGATCCCCACGAGCACGAGAACTTTCTTTCGAATCGATTCCTTGACAGCCAACTTGGCCACCGCGTAGATCCGACGCGGCGACATTTTGGGCAAATCTACCGTGAAGAGTTGCCCGATGATTTGAGAGACTTTGAGGAACCCTTCCGATGGCCCATGCTTGAACACCGATACGATGTAGCCAAAAAGAAATCCAAGCACCGACAAGATAATTGCCAGCAGTACACCATTAAAAAGTGCACCTTGCTGAAACAGCCACTCGCTATAGGTCCAAAAGTGATCGGGATTAAGCCGCATGATGAGGAGATCCGATGTGCAATTTCAAAATCAAGTTAGGGGATAAATCGCGAAAAACTAATTGCCACCTCGGCCACCGCGACGACCCGGTCGCTGCTCGCTCTCTTTGACGATTTCGAGGAACAAGTCCTCCATGGTCGTCGTTGGATTGTCCATCCGATCGACTTTGCCCCCAGACTTCTCAATGATGTCTCGAATCTGACGCTTGGTATCCTCCGACAAGCCACTGGCATGTATCTCTGTGAGATCTTGAATCTTCAGAAGGCTGTCGACTCGACCGAGTTCCTTGAGTTCTCCTTGGTGAAGGATCGCCACACGGTCGCAAACATCTTGAACGTCTGCCAATTGGTGCGAACACATCAAGATCGTTTTGCCTTCGTCACGAAGACGCAGGATCAAATCCTTCATGTCTCGGGTTCCCAGCGGATCCAAACCGGTTGTCGGTTCGTCGAGCACCAGAAACTCCGGTTCGTTGATCAGAGCCTGAGCCAAACCGATCCGGCGAGTCATCCCCTTGGAGTATTCTTTGAGTTGCCGACGACGGGCATGCTCGAGCTTGACCATCTTGATGAGCTTCTCGATTCGCTCTCGGCGAACATCGGCTGGCATGTCAAAGAGCCGACCGTAGAAGTCCAAGGTCTCTTCGGCATTGAGGAACTTGTACAAGTAGGACTCTTCGGGCAAGTACCCGATCCGCTCGTTCTTGGAAACATCTGTGGCTTCTTTGCCAAAGACAAACACGCGGCCTTGGGTTGGAAACAACAGGCCGAGCATCAGCTTGATCGTCGTCGATTTGCCAGAACCGTTGGGCCCTAGAAGTCCAAAAATCTCTCCACGGCGAACTTCCAAGTCCAGAGACTTTAGAGCTTGAACCTTTTTGCGGCCCCAGAAATCCCGGTAGACTTTGCCGAGATTGCGGGTTTCAACGATCGTTTTGGTCGGATCGTTGTCGTAGGTGCTGGGACGGTTTTCCAGGTCCGTTGAGGTTGCCATGGGATCGTTCGAAGGTGAAAGGACAAGTACAATGGGGCCGAAAAGAACACTCGTTCCCCTGGGAATGTTTGAACTACGAGCCCCCCCCAGTTTCGGTTCACAGACCCTGGGTGCCAACCGGGCAACTTGCGAGTGTTTTTTCGACTGTTTTCAGATGCCTGCGGGTTTTTTGGCATCTATAATCGCGACATGAAACGTACAGATCCGCGCTACCGAGCTGCATTAGACCACCTGCTTGATCGCATCAACTACGAAAAGTCCACCGATCGGCCATACAACCAAAACAACTTCAAACTCGACCGAATGGCCTACTTTCTGGATTTGCTGGGTAATCCTCAGCTCCAGGCCCCTGTGGTCCATATCGCAGGAACCAAAGGCAAAGGCTCTGTCTCATGGCTCCTGGCCGAATCGTTCCGCCGAAACGGAATGAAAACCGGTCTGTACACTTCTCCCCACCTGCTCGATATCGAGGAGCGATTCGTTGTTGACTCCCAACCGATCGAGCCCAAGGAATTGGTCGAAATCCTCCAGCAGATACGTCCAGCCGAAGAGGCCTGCACTCAAAGTCCGCACGGTCGACCAACCTTCTTCGAGATGACCACTGCCATCGGATGGCTCGCCTTTAGCAACCATAAAACGGATGTGAATGTCATCGAAGTCGGTCTTGGAGGCCGACTCGATAGCACCAACGTTTGCTCTCCGGCAATTTGCATCATCACGAGCATCAGTTACGACCACCAGCAGCAACTCGGCAACACCCTTGCTCAAATCGCCGGCGAGAAAGCTGGTATCATCAAATCTTCGATCCCCGTGATATGTGGAGCCAGGGAGCCGGAGGCCTTTGAAGTCATCCAACGAAAAGCCACCCAGGAGAGCTCCCAACTCCGGCAATTGGGCCGTGATTTTCATTCGCAATGGAAGCCTATCCCAGAAGCCCTCTCGGCGATTCTCGAATACACGGATTCTCGCAACTCTGCCGGTCCATTCTCCCTGCGCATGCTTGGAAAGCACCAAGCCGACAACGCTGCGATCGCGGTTGCGACGTGGGATAAACTCAAAGAATTGGGCTGGCAACTAAGCGATCATGCTCTGGCCGGATCGCTTGCCAACACCCAGGTTCCCGCACGATTGGAAGTCCTTTCGAAGAGCCCGTGTTGGATTCTCGACACAGCCCACAACGAAGCATCGATCGAGGCTCTGATCGAGACTCTAGCTACCTACTTTCCGGTTCATCCAAAATCGGTCATCTTCGCCTGCTCGAAAGACAAAAAAGCTTCCCAGATGCTCGATCGCCTAACGCAATTTGCCGACCGAATCATCCTGACCCAGTACCATTCGAATCCTCGTTTTACACCCGTCGAAAAGCTTCTATCGATCGCCCAGCAATCCGATCCGACGAGACGTTGTGAAATCCGCAAAGCCAATGACATTCAAGCTGCCATGGCATTGAGCCAAGAGCCGCTGGTCTCCGGCCGGCAAGCCCAAACCGCAGTGCATATCATTACCGGTTCGTTCTTCATCGCTTCGGAGGCCAAGTTGCATTTCGCTCTGGGAGGGCAACCGGACCCAAAATAACAGATTTTTAACTAAAATCAGAGCCTTTAACTCCTCCTTCAATCTGCGATTAAATAGGATAGGAAGCTTCCCGGGGCCATCGAAGAATCTTGTGTTGGGGCTAAACATGCGACTTACTCTAAGAACCTTGCTGTCTTACCGCGACGGAGTGCTTCCGCCCAAAGCCCACGAAGAGCTCAGTCAAAAGTTCCGAGATAGCCAGACGGCTCAGAATTTAGCCAGCCGCATCGATCAGGCTGTCTTGGAGCCCAAGCCGCTTGCAAGCGAGCTTGCCGAAATCGAGCAGACCTGTTCCCCCAACGATGTCTCCGAATTCCTCGATGGCACGATGTCGCTCGATCGAGTCTTTGCCATGGAGCGAAAGTGTATAGCGAGCAATGCGATGCTCGCCGAGTTGGCTTCGATTCACTCGATCTTGGCTCGCGAACTTTCAGGTGAAAACAAAGTTCCATCCAGTCTACCATCCCAATCCTTTTTGGCTCGGCTATACGCACTTTACGATCCGAGCGATCGACAAAACATTCAAGCGACTGGCTCTGATCGCGAAGGCTTAACCACGTCCACCCGAGTTATTCCTCCAAGAAGCTCAGCAACCAACTCGCCCCATTCAGCCTCGGCTGCCTTCGGGATCGATCTGGAGGACAACCCAGCAAACCCTTACTCCACCTTCGGTCAGTCTAGTTTTAGCGATTTCGATTCGAACCAATCCAGCAGGCTTGTTCTCCAAACGATCTTCTTGGCCATCGCATTGGCCATCATCGCTTGGTGGATCCTTCAAGACACCTACCCAGCGATCACCCAAGTCGGCTAACTTTATAAAACCATGAACCTTACGAAGATTCTCAATATCACGAATTACCGATGGCAACGGACCCTGCTGCTTGCCGCGATTCTTTGCGGCTTGACGAATGTTTTTGCGCAAGACCCCAATGAGGAGCAAGCCGGCGGCCCGCAAGGCCAACCGCCCGGGCAAGGGGCACCGGGGGATCCCAATGCACCTGGACAACCCAAGGGCCCTGGAGGCAAAGCAGACCCCAACTCAGCCACCACGGATCCAAAGACGATCAAACGTCCTACAGAGCCCAAGCCCGCTCCTGATCCCCGCCCGTTTAAAATCAAACCCGATGACCAAGGGATGATCGAGTTTCAGTTCCGCGATCAAGCTTGGCCAGATGTCTTGCAGTGGGTCGCCGATGTCTCGGGTTTGGCATTGGATTGGCAAGAACTCCCAGCGGATCTGCTGAGCATCGCTACGCCCGGCAAAATGTCCCTGATCCAGACCCGCGATATGCTCAACCGACATCTGCTGGCCCGAGGATTTACGATCCTAGAGTTTCCAGGCGTTTTGCAGGTGGTAAAGACCAAGGAGATCAACGGATCGCTAGTTCCTCGCGTCGAGCCCTCCGAGCTCGATTCGCTTCCTGCGAACCGTTTTGTTAGGACAACTTACAAGCTCGATTCTTTGATCGCCAAGGATCTCATCGAGGAACTCAAATCGTTGATCAGTCCTAACGGTTCGATCCGGGCGCTGAGCAAAACCAATCGTCTCGAAGCGATGGACACGGCCGCGAATTTAGCCGAAATCCACCAAATTTTAAGCCAAGAACAATCCGACGACGTGCTTAACAACTTGGCCCGCGAATTCGAACTCGAACATGTTCGAGCGACCGAAGTCCGCGAACAGTTAGCCCAGTTTTTGAAGCTCGAGCCGGCCAAAAGCGCCTCACCGCAACCCGGACGCATGAGCCCTGAGGACATGGAAGCCCAACAGCAAATGATGATCCAGCAGCAACTGGCCGCTCAGCAAGGAAGACAAGGGGCACCCAAGCCTCCGACGTCCACTCGCAGCGAAGTTTATCTCATCGCCAACGCCAGGCGCAACAGCGTCATCGTCAATGCTCCTCCAGACAAGATGGCGATCATCGCGGCTTTTATCGCCCGAGTCGATGTGCCAAACCCCAACGAGCAATACCAAGCTCTCACGACACGGATGAAAGTCTATCGCTTAACAAGCATCGACCCTAAGCAATTCGTCACATCCTTGATTGCACTCAACGTGCTTGAACCAACCACGCGATTGGAACCCGACGAAAAAAATAAATCGATGATCGCCTATGCCTCCTTGGCCGATCACTTGACGATCCAAGAAACCCTCAAGAAGCTCGACGGTTCTGCTCGGCAAGTTGAAGTCATCACCCTCAGGCGACTGAGGGCCGATGAGGTTGCCGGGACGATTCGTTTGCTCATGGGCATCGAACAGGACAAAAAAGACGATTCGTCGCGAAGGATGTTCTTCTACGATCCTTACTCGCAACGCAATCGGGACGATAAGTCCAAAGACGCATTGAGAGTCGGCGTCAATGCCAACAGCAATCAGTTGATCCTCTGGGCCAACGAAATCGAGGCCGAGGAAATTCGCAAGCTCCTTTTGAAACTTGGAGAACTGCCACCGGAGGCTCGTAGCCAACAAGCGGTGCGAGTGATCGAAGGGAATCGCAGTCCCCAGATGAAGGAGTATCTTGAAAACCTCAGGAAGACTTGGAATCAAAAGGGCATCGAGCTTGAAATTCCCGACGATTCGGAGTTTTTCAAAGAGCCAGCTCCCGGGAAGCCTGCACCCACGAAGCCTGATCCGAAATTGCCGGATATCAACAGTGTCGGCCAAAGTCCATCTGCTGAGGCTAACGGCTCGGTTCCAGAAGGTCTCTTGGTCACAACTCAGCAGACCCAACAAGAGTCCTCCTCTGCGCCAAAAAATGCAATCAAGATTCGCTTCGATGAGCAAGGGAATCTGATTTTGGAATCTACCGACACACGGGCCCTAGATCAACTCGAAGAGTGGATGATCACCAACGCTCCACCCGAAAGAGAATACGACGTTTTTCAAATCAAACACGCTCGACCTTATTGGATCAAGCTGAACCTTGAGGATTACTTCAAGGACGATTCGGGCAAAAAAGACAGCGACATTCTCTTTCGCTGGATCTTTGACATGGACGCTCCCAAAAAGGACAACGATGAACCTCAGTTAGGAAAAAAACGCAAATTGAAATTCATGTCCGATTCGGATTCCAACACGTTGCTTGTCAGCGGAGCAACCGACGCGCAGCTCAAGACGATTCAAAGACTCATCGATCTTTGGGACAAACCTGAAAAGCAAGACAAGCAGAATCTGCGTTTCACCAAAACCGTCAAGGTCGAATATTCTAAAGCCCAAAACATCTCCGATGCAATCAAGGATGCGTTTCGGGATCTGTTGAGCTCGAATGACAAAGCCTTGGCCCGAAACCAACAGGACTCAGGGCAGGGAGGGGCAAGCAAAGAATCCAAACACCGCTCGGAGGATTCGATCTCCGAGGGGGGAATGAACTACGATTTTTCAGGAAAGTTGAGTCTTGGTGTCGACGCGATTACCAACACCATCATCGTCAGCGCCAAGGGCGAAGACCTCTTGAAGCTCGTTTGCGAGATGATCGAGGAGCTCGATCAAAAGGCCAAACGCAACGATACCGTCGAGGTGCTCAAGGTAGGCAATACCAGCACGAAGGCCTTGGAAAAAGCCCTCAAGAATATGCTTCGCCCCCAAAATGCTATAGACCCAAATGCAAGGTCGCCTCAAAATCAAAGAATCTCTCCGGACGGTCAACAACCAGGCCGACGACCAGGTCAAAGACCCAGCGCAAACCAGGGGTCACCCGAATTCGATGGTGGCGACAACTGATCCAACTGCCGGAGTGCAACGAACTACTTTTTAGACTCTAGCGGCAGCAAGTGAACCGATGAAGATTTTAGAAGGACAAACAGCAATCGTCTCCGGAGCGGCACGCGGCATAGGCGCCGCAATCGCCAAAGCCTTAGCCGCCGAAGGGGCCAACGTGGCCGTCAATGATCTTCGCGAACCGACCGAAACCGTCGAGGCCATTTGCGCCATGGGCCGCAAATCGATCCCGCTTGTCGGCGATGTGTCTGACCAAGCTGCCGTCGAAGCGATGGTTCAAAAGTGCAAAGAGCAACTCGGACCTGTGAGCATCCTGGTCTCGAATGCCGCTTTCTCTGATCGCGAACTTTTTTATCAAGCGAACATGGAAGGCTTTCGCAAAACGATCGATGTTTGCATGTGGGGGCCTTATTATCTCGCCCGAGCGGTGGCCAACCAAATGATCGACCAAAAGATCCACGGCAATATGGTCTTTATCTCTTCTCCGCATGCCTACAAACCGATCCCAGGCGCTACTGCTTATAACATGGCCAAGGCTGCGTTGGATCAACTCGCCAAAACCGCCGCAGTGGAACTTGCCGAGTATCGCATCCGAGTGAACCTTGTTCATCCCGGTTGGACCGATACCCCCGGCGAACGCAAATTCTTCTTCGAGGATGAACTCCAGCAGCACGGCAGCAATCTGCCATGGGGACGGCTTGCCAAACCCGAGGACATCGCCCATGGCGTGGTCTTCTTGTGCGACCCACGGAGTGATTACATCACCGGTGCGACTCTCTCAATCGATGGCGGCATCGTTCTTCCTTATCAAGAGATGTTCCGCATCCGCAATCGTCCGAAAAATAGCTGATGCATGAGCTTGACATCATCTCGACACTGGCCGGAGGATTTGCCGCCGCGCTGGTGCTTGGCTATGTCTGTCATCTGATCCGACTCTCGCCAATCGTAGGGTTTCTTGTGGCAGGGATCGTCGTCGGGCCGACGACGCCTGGTTTTAATGCCGACCCTCAGATCGCTGCCCAATTGGCCGAGATCGGGGTCGTCTTGCTCCTTTTTGATGTTGGACTCCACTTCGATTTGCACGAGTTGGGTCGGGTTCGCAAAGTCGCCATCCCCGGATCGCTGCTTCAGTGCCTAGGATCGAGCCTTGCAACTTTCTTGCTGATGCTCTGGTTTTCCTATTCGTGGCAAGAGGCCATGGTCATGGGAATTGCCATGTCGTTTGCAAGCACGGTGGTCGTCACGCGACTCTTATCCGATGCCAATGAGCTTCAAACACCCACAGGAAACTTGGCTATCGGATGGTTGATCGTCCAAGATGTCTTGGCGGTTCTTGCGTTGGTTTTGCTACCGAACCTCAAGGGGATCGAAGGTGTCTCTTGGTTGAATCTCATCGGGATCATCGAGATCGCAGCGCTTAAAATCGCGGTTTTGGTTTTGGCGGTGTTTTTCTTAGGCGGCAAGTTCATACCGAAGATTCTCCATCGCATCGCCCAGACACGGTCTCGAGAACTCTTTACCCTGACGATCCTGGTGATCGTTCTGGGGCTTGCGCTGATTTCGTCGAAAGGGTTTGGCGTATCGATGGCTCTTGGGGCTTTCCTTGCCGGAGTGGTGATCGGTCAAAGTGATTTCTCCGTTCGAGCCACGGCCGATGCCTTGCCGATGCGAGATGCGTTTGCCGCCTTGTTCTTTGTTTCGGTGGGCATGCTCTTTGATCCGATCGTTTTTTTTGATACCCCGAGTTTGTTTTTCGCCATCCTGGCTATCGCCATGGTCGTCACGCCAGCGATTGCCATCGGGCTGATGCTCTTGTTGGGCTTGCAGCTCAAGTCGGCTTTGCGCGTGGGTCTTGCTTTTGCACAGATTGGTGAATTCTCTTTTATCGTCGCGAGTTTGGCCAAGAAGTACGATTTGATTCCTGAGTCCCTCGAGCATGTGCTTGTGGCTGTATCGATCTTTTCGATCGCACTGTGCCCACTTTTGCAAACGGCGATCGATCCAATAGTCAGTTATGCTAGGCGCAGTTCTAAACTGCGATGGCTCAGTGTCCCACGAGTACCCCTGAGCACGCTGCCTGCCATCGCTATCGATGGTCAGCAATCAAGCGATCCGATGAGCGAGTTTCGAACCGTCGTGATCGGCTATGGTCCAGTCGGTCGAACGGCGGCCAAACTTCTGTCCCAGAACGGTATTGCGGCGACGATCATCGAGATCAATCCCTCGAACATCGAGTCGATCCGCACCGCAGGCCATCGCGTCGTCTTGGGGGATGCAAGCCACGTCGAAACGCTTAAAGCCGCCGGGGTCGACTCGGCCGTGAGCTTGATCCTCAGCGCCTCGAATATCCACCAAGCGACGAACGTGATTCAAATGGCAAAGCTTTTGAATCCATCGATTCAGATCTTGGTTCGATCCGCTTACATCAGTCAGGGCCAAGAGTTGCTCAAGCAAGGTGCAGATCAAGTCATCGCTGAGGAATCCGAAGTCGCCTTGGCGATGGCAGAAACAATCCTGAGGAATCTTGGGGCCACCGCCGAGCAGATCGATCATCAACGCGACAAACTCCGATCGGATCTCAGTTAACCCCTTAAATGCCAAGGACCTCTATGGCTCGCGAAGTCTTCGAGAAAATACTTAATCACGTCAGGCAAACAGCCCTTTTGCAATCGACGATGTCGATGCTCGAATGGGATCAAAATACCGGCTTGCCAGCGAGTGCCGCCGAGTATCGCGCCGAGCAATTAACACAGCTTGCAGGAATGGTCCATCAGCGTCGAGTCGACGAAAGGCTCGGTCAGTGGCTTATCGAGCTTGGCGACCAAGTCGCTGGGCAAGATCCTTCTAGTCCTGAGAACGTCATCGCTCGGTGCATGAAGCGAGAGTTCGATCGTTGCAGTAAGTTGCCGCAATCGCTTGTCGAAGAGATCTCCCATGCGACGAGCATTGGGCAACAGGTTTGGGTAGAAGCCAAGCTGGCCGATGATTTTCAAAGTTTTTTGCCTCACATCGAGAGGATCATTGAATTGAAGCGTCAGGAGGCGGACTGCTTGGCCCTACCGGGTCAGTCCCGCTACGATGTGATGCTCGACAGTTACGAAGAGGGGGCAACGACAGATCAAGTCCAGCGAATATTTGCCGATTTGCGAGATTCGCTTGTACCGCTGATTCAAGTTGCATCGCAAAAAGCGGCAAAACTCGGGCCTTCGGTCGTCGAAGGACACTTCGAATTAGAACCGCAAGAACGTTTTTCAAAGTGGGTGGCCGAGCAAATCGGATTTGATTTCCAACGCGGGCGACTCGATCAAACCGAACATCCCTTCTGCACGACTTTGGGCCCTCACGATCATCGCATCCTAACTCGATTTTCCCAAGAATCCTTTTCGATGGGACTCTATGGCGTACTGCACGAGGCTGGGCATGGGATGTACGAGCAGGGGTTCGATTCGCAGTGGTATGGGACTCCGCTGGCGACGGCAGCAAGTCTTGGTGTGCATGAGTCGCAATCGAGGCTCTGGGAGAACCTCGTTGGATTGTCCGAGCCCTTCTGGCAATGGGCTTATCCGCATCTCCAAGGGTACTTTCCGGGCAAGTTTCGCGATGTGCCGCTCGAAAAGCTCGCTGAGGACCTCAACCGGGTCAAACCGAGTTTGATACGGATCGAGGCCGATGAGGTGACCTATAACATGCACATCCTGATCCGTTTTGAACTCGAAGAAGAGCTCATGAGAGGGGGGCTTTCGGTCAAAGACTTGCCGCAGGCATGGAATCATAAGTACACGAATTTACTGGGCGTGACACCCCCGAGCGATCGAACTGGGGTGTTGCAGGATGTACACTGGTCAGCAGGACTGATTGGATATTTTCCGACTTACACGCTGGGGAACATCTATTCGGCCCAATTGTTCGCAGCCGCGAATCGCGAGCTAGGATCCCTGGATCGACTGATTCAGCAGGGAGAATTTCAAGTGCTCCTGGAGTGGCTGCGACGCAAGGTGCATCGGCATGGTCAGAGTTATCTGCCTATGGAGCTCATCGAGCGAGCCACCGGGGAGCCTGTTGATTCGAAGTACCTCATGGAGCATTTGAAAACCAAATGTCAGTAGATCGTAGGCAATTTTTGGCGGCTGGGGCAATCGCTACGGCAGTCGCACCAGCACTGGGAATGGAAAGGGAGACAAAGATGAACCGACACAAAGTATTGATCATCGTTGGAGACGCAACCGAGACAGTAGATACGCTGTACCCTTACTATCGATTGATCGAAGGGGGATATGAGCCGGTGGTTGCAGCGCCCGAGAAACGCGTCTATCAAATGGTCATGCACGAGGTCAAACCTGGCTGGACCATTACCAAGGAGTGGGAGGGTTATACGATCAAGGCTGATGTTGCCTTTAAGGACATCAACCCCGAGGAATATGCTGGGATATTTTTTAGCGGCGGTCGAGCACCCGAGTACATTCGGGAGGATCAAGACCTCTTGCGGATCACCCGTTGGTTTTGGGAGAACAAGCGACCGATGGCAAGTGTGTGCCATGGGGTCGAGATCCCTGCGCGTGCGGGGATCGTTAAAGGTTTGCGGATGGCGACGGTGGCCAAGTGCAAATTTGATTTAGAGGTATGTGGAGGGATCTACGTCAACGAAGCTTGCGTGATCGACCAGCACATGTATTCGGGCCGCACCTACCACGACCATGGTCACTACATCGGGCCTTGGATCAAGGCCCTGGATGAGTACTGCGCAAGGTAGCAGGCACACTCCGCTGTGCCGTCCGCTGGAGGGTTTTGGACGGCATTGACCTTATTGACTTTCGGCGTCAACAATGTCAACGATGTCAAACGCCGCCGTCAATCATGTCAACGATGTCAATTCTGTCCGCCGTCAATGCAGTCAACCTTGTCAATGCCGTCAATGCCGTCAAAAATGCGGCCGCCGCCAGGCGGCGTGGCAAGAGCCACTTATGAAATTATGATTGCTCTGATTCCAAGCGGTGATTTCGGAGAAATCACCGACACTGCGGCCGCCGCCAGGCGGCGTGGCAAGAGCCACTTATGAAATTATGATTACTCTGATTCCAAGCGGTGATTTCGGAGAAATCACCGACACTGGGGCCGCAGGAGCGACTGTTCATGAAATAGCTACTCTTCCGACGGATCGAGTTCTTCGAAGATCACTTCGTCGGAGCTTGGGCTCGATGTTCGCTCGGCACCTAAACCCCATTGCTGCATGCGCCTGAGCATCCTGGCGCGTGAGATCCCCAGCGATTTGGCCGCTGCAGTATTGTTCCTCGGATGCTTGGCCAATGCCCGCTCAATGAGCATCCGCTCGACCCGCTCTAAGACTTGATCCAATTCGATCGGTTCCTCCTCCGAGGGTCGCTCCAGATGCGATGGATAAGTCCTAAGGGAAATCGGTAAATGAGTCTCATCGAGAATCCCTTGGCCGGCCCGCTTGAGAGCATGCTCAAGCGCTCGATCCATCTCGTCAATATCCTCAGGCCATGCGTAAGCCAACAACGTGTCAAGGAAGCTCGGTGTCCAGCACATGGAAGGATTCGGTCGCATCCAAGCCGCAAGCAAGCTCTCGATGTCTTCGGTACGATCCGACAAGGGCACAAACTCAATGGATTGAATCCGACTGCTGGAAATTAGCCAATCCCAAGCGCGGCCTCCTTCAAAAAGCGACTTCTGTGCGTCGGGCCCCAGAGTCGCGATGAATTTCCACTTTTGCTCTCTGCAGATGCGAGCCAATGTCTCTCGCAGTTCGCCCGGTAAGAGTTCCAGCCGGTGCAAAATGACTTCAGGTATCGGAGCCTTGCGCCGCGTGTCATCGATCCATTCGAAGGTGCTTTGCAACAAGTCCTTGTCCATCAGCCAGCAGTCGATTGTAAAAGGTGAGGCTTTCGATTTTTGATCGGTTTGCTGGCTTGGATCCCTCTGCAATCGCCGCTCTTTGAAGATCATTCCAGCGATCGCTACTTGGTACTTTCCCAGAGCTCCAACGATCTGCAAAGGATGATCACCTTGGATCGCCAATTGCAATTGCTGACGAAGCGTTTGACTTGCAAGCGATTGGCCTTGCAAGTACCAAATGCCATCGAGATTTGGATAGCTATCCCAGATATCCAATGCAGGTACTTCGATCCGCTGATGAAAATCTCCCTCGAAGATCGCTTGAGAATCTCCGCGATCAGGTTTTAAAACGCACAAGGTGCAGGGCTCTTGGGATTGATCCAACGGGACAATCCATCGCAGCCAAGCTTCCTCGGTGGTCGATGCCTTCGAAGGCACACGATCTTTGACGCATCGGATCCATTGAGTCGATCCGTTTGCCGGAAGAGCAAGCCATCTTGCCAAACGCGTGCGCTCGGCGGAGGACTCATGAACATCGAGAGTGCATTGGAGTCCCAGCGGCTCTGGCCCTAGCTCTGGAAAAAGAGCTTCGAATGCCTCGTTGACAAACACAAGCTGGGAGTCTTCGGAAAGCACCCACATGGGAAAGGCCGACGAACCGATCAGCCTTGCGATTTGACGCTTCGGGATGTTGCGTGGCGATTGAGCTTCCGACATTCGAAGATCGCTGATGTTGGGTTACCAAAAATAAAAACACCGCAGAATGCCGACGGCAACCTGCGGTGTGCGGGAATGGAATTCCGAATGTCGCTTGGGTCTAGAACACGTCTAGGATGAAGTGGTGGCCCCAATGGTACCGGCGGTTGGTCGGGTACTCATTATACCAGTGCCGATTGTAGACGGGAATTTGAGCCTCGGGAGCATAGCGATAGTACATGCTATCGCTGCTGCGGTAATACTCGCTCCCGTAGAAATTCTGTGGATAGTAAACGTATGGATAGTGGTAAAAACGTGCGTAATCGCGGTTGCTGGCCGCTCCGCCCCAAGATTTACCATAAGCTTGTTGCGCTTGCTGTGCATGAGAAACAGAAGCGGTCGAAATGCTGGCAACAACTGCCAGGGCGACTACCATCAGCGCCTTGCGAATCATAATTCCCCCCCGAGAACACGGCTTATTGGACGTCGCCGGTACACTTGCACCCTTGCGACTATCGAGGATATTCGGCCTAATCGAATCCAAAAGTTGAATCAATTCATTCGGAGTTTCCGGTAAATACAGATCGGACAGATCGGACGGATCAGACGGATCAGATTTGATAGCCCCGAGAGGGGCTAACCGGTACAATGCACGCACGTGCGAAACCAACTCCCAACGCTAAATCAGTACCCAGGGCGATCATGTCCTTCAAGATTCACAAGGGAAAAGCCCTCGATGCCCTGAACCTGACCCCGCTGATCGATGTGGTTTTTCTGCTGCTAATCTTCTTTTTGGTCGCGACGCAGTTTTCCCAAGACGACCAGCAGCTTCCTATCCAGCTCCCTTCGGCCAAAAACGCCTTGCCCATGACCGTGCAACCCGAAGAGCTCGTGGTGAGCATCGGCCAAGACGGCACGTACATGCTCGGTGGCCAGCGGCTGAGCCTTCAGCAGCTCGAACCGTTCCTTGCTAAAGCCGTCTTGGATAACCCCGTTCAACAGACCGTTATTTTGCGAGGGGACAAACGCGTCGAGTTCCAGTCGGTCGTCTCGCTGATCGACTTGTGCAATCGGCTCAAAGTTCCTTCGTATCGAATCACCGCACAAGACGATTCGAAGGACAATGCGACTGTGCCTGCAGGAGTTCAGCCATGAATCGTTCCAAGGCGAACATCTGGCTGTTGGACTTAGGGATCGCCCTTTTGGGCATCTTGGTCATGGTTATGGTCTTGCGAGTGTTTCGATTTGACGATCCTAGGGTCTTCTACAATGCTTGGACTTACTGCCTGGCAATACCTACGGTGATCATCTCCTCGACGATGCTTGCGCATGTGATGATCCCCCAGCATGCCGAGCGGTCGATACAGACCGGTTTTCTTTTGAGTGTGCTGGTCCATCTGCTGCTGACCGTCGCGGCGATCAACACCGTCTTGTTTTCAGGGCTTTGGAACGATGGCTCCCAGAAGATCGAAATGCAACTCAAGACGATGTCTCAAGGTACATCGTTTCAAGCCACTCCTTCGGCATCCGACCAGACGGTTCCTGACTATCTCCGTCCGGTTCAACAGCAAATCGACCCTGCAAGCCAAGTTGAATTGCGACCTGAGACTCAGGCTCAAAAGGCTCTGGAGTTGCTCGACACGCCTAACGATCCGAAGGTCGATGCTCAAAAGACGATCCAAGACAACCAGCTTGCCGAGCAAGAGGTTATCGAGCCAGAGCTTGCCGCTGGGGATACGCAGCCTATCGAGCGACCGGACTTGCGGAGTGTTCCGATGCCACGAGCGGCCATCGAGGCCCAAGCTGCACAGCAAACGCCACTGGCCCAAGACAGCTTGCCACAGGCTAAGCCGATGTCGATCGAGCGGACAGAACCGCGAAGTTTCGACCGATTCGAGCGTGCGACAACCGCCCCAGCCTCTGAACCCATTGCAACCGCTTCGCTGGCTACCAGTTCTGCCGAAGCCCAGGAGTATCGCATCCAGCGAGAAATCGCAGGATCGATGCAGTCAGTAGATCCAGGGCCAGAGTTGAGCCCAAGGCCTCCGATTCGAAACGACTCAATTGCGGATCTTCCCAGGGCCACTAGTAAAGTCCCTCTCGATAGAGCGATGAGCAATCCGAGCAGCATCGGCGGAGAGTCCACCGAACAAAAGTCCATCGAACAAAAGTCCATCGAACAGCCTGCCATCGAACAGTTGATTGGCAATCGAGGCCAGGTGACTCGTCGCAATCCGTCTTCATCGGCCATGCCATCGAGTATCGGTCAAGGAGTCCAGTACAACGACCCCATCGCAGGCCGTATCGCATCGACCAACGCCGCAACAAATCCATTGCGCAGCGCTTCTGAATTGCCGAGCATTAGCGATGCTCTCGGCTCGATGCCAGGCTTGGATCGGTTCCGACCTGCGAGCAATCCTAACAAGGCCGCCAATGGCTTGGTTCCGATTCCTGCCCCAGCTTTTATGCAACGCTCGCGGCGTATAGACGAATCGAGCAACCAGGAGCTCAAGGCGATGGGCTCGCTTGGGCCCAAGACCGAGGAGTCGATCGAAAAGGGGCTTGAGTTTCTCGCCAAGTATCAACGGGCTGATGGATCTTGGAAGCTCGAGGACTTTGGACAAGCCACCGTGATCCGAAGCGATACAGCAGCGACGGCTCTATCGTTGTTATCCTTTCAAGGTGCTGGGTATAGCCATGTGCAGTACAAGTACCAAAAGGAGTGTCGCAAGGCGTTGGAGTTCCTCGTCGCCGGACAGAAGTCCAATGGAGATTTGTACCGACCGATGGAGGAAGCATCCGATCGCAACGGATGGCTCTACAGTCATGCGATTGCGACCTTGGCTCTATGCGAAGCTTATGGCATGACGCAAGACGAGAACCTGCGCACCGGTGCGCAGAGGGCGGTGGACTTTCTCGTCTATAGCCAAGACCGCCAAGAGGGTGGATGGAGGTATGTGCCTCGCGTTGGTAGCGATACGAGTGTGACCGGTTGGGGGATGATGGCTCTCAAGAGCGCAGAGCTCGCGGGATTGTACGTTCCGCGTCAAACCTACGAAGGCATCGAGAAGTGGCTCGAGCACTCCCAAGCAAGTGCGAGGGAAAGGTATTTGTACCGTTACAATTGGCTTGCCAATACACCGGAGACCAAGCATGGTGCGGTTCCCACGCCGGTGATGACCAGCGTTGGGTTGCTCATGCGTTTGTACACCGGTTGGAAGCGGGATAATCCGTCGATGGCCCAAGGTGCCGATTGGTTGCTCAAGCGGCTGCCCTCGACGGGAACCCAAGAGGCTCCTTTGCGAGACACTTACTATTGGTACTACGCCACTCAGGTTTTGTTTCATATGGGAGGAGAGCGTTGGAAGGCTTGGTATGAGGCTCTCTATCCGATGCTCATCGAAACGCAATTGACCAGTGGGCCGTACGCTGGGTCGTGGGAACCGATCGGTTCGATCCCCGACGCTTGGGGCGAATATGCCGGTCGACTGTATGTCACTACGATGAATTTGCTATCTCTGGAGGTCACTTACAGGCATCTTCCGATCTACGAAGCCACGTCGAGATAGAAACTCTCAAATTTTCGCTACTTGACATTTTGGTTCTGGGGTGAAAGATATGATGTCGTCGAAATTAACAGTCTTACCTGATGCGATCCTTTTCGTTTGGACAAGCGAAAAAAGGTCGCATCTTTTTTTCTGTCGGAACAGGAGTTTGCAATGACCGATTACGTGCCTATGACCCGTGACGGGTACAACCGAATCAAGGCCGAAATCGAACGCTTGGAAAACGAGGAGATGCCTCGGATTGCCGAGAAGATTGCCGAGGCGCGAGCCGAAGGGGATCTCAAGGAGAATGCCGAGTACCATGCTCAGCGCGAGAACCAAGGGCTCATGCAGGCCAAGATCAATGCACTGAAAGCCAAACTAGCCGGTGCTCAGATCGTCGATACTTCGTCGATGCCCAAAGATCGCGTCGCTTTCGGGGCAAGAGTCAAGCTCAAGGATTTGAAGTTTGATGACCAGGAAGAGTATACGCTCGTAGGTGCCGGTGACGAAGACTACGAGAAAGGCAGAATCCTAACGACCAGTCCCTTTGCAGTCGCGATGATGGGAAAGAAGGTTGGAGAGACCATGGAGTTCAAAGCACCCGGTGGTCTGATGCGTTACGAAGTTCTTGAAATCCATTTCGATGAAGCTTAGTTAAGGAAGCAATCCCTTGAGCACCACCAACAATCCAGCCGCCAGCAACGATCCGAACTCTCAGAAGGACGTGCCGCTCGGGCCTGCTTGCTTGGTCGTGTTCGTTGTCGGACTGATGCTCATGTGCATCGCGGTAGCTTATATGTCCTTTATGCTCACTGGCAATCAAGGGCCTAGGGCAGCTCGTGCAGTGCGAGAACAACTGATCCCATGGGTCGATGGATCGGCACTGAGCAAGAGCGATCAGACAGCGATCATCGATGAACTAAACAATCTAGCATCGAAAATGGAACAAGGCGATTTGACTAGCAGGCAGCTTAGTCGATTGGGCATTCGCCTCAACGACTCGACGATCTTGCAATGGGGTGTCGTCGAGGATGTGCTCAGGTATGTCAAAGAGTCCAAAGGTTTTACCGACGAAGAGAAAGAGGATATCCAAAAGACCTGCGATCGTTGGCTCCGATGCGCCAGTGAGGGCAAGCTGTCGATGACCGAGATGGAGTTTGCATTCCAGGGTTTAGGGCTCAAGGAACCGCGATCGGGTCGACTGAGTTTGCGCAAGGACGTCACCGATGATCAAATCCGAGAGTTTCATCGTCGGGTCCTGGGCGTGTGCGAGAAGTACAAGACCTCGACAGAACCATTTGATAAGAGTGTCTCTCAGGTCTTTCATATGATGATGGAAGATGGTCTATCCGAGAAATAAGTCGTCCATCAGCGATCGGCTTTTTTTGCTCTATTGGCATTTTTGGATTGGGGTTCTGATCACTCCGATTCTTTTGCTCATGTGCATCACCGGCGGCATCCTGCTTTTTGAGGATGAGATTTTACTTCGTCTCTATCCAACACAACTTGCCGATTCGCAATGGCAGAAAAGTAAATTTGAGCAGAGTCTTAGCCAAGACTACTATGACAAAATTCTCCCAATGGTTCAGCAGAAGCTTGGGCCCGAGTTGGTCGTTTGGCGAGTCGAGCTAGAGAATCGCAAGGGGCGTTTTCCGAGCGTCTTGGTCGCACCCAAGAATAAGCCTTGGCCACAGCAACGCTATTACGTCAACACAAACACCGGGGAGCTCTATCCAAGTCCCGAGTCGGCACAAGGTGCCAACACGCAGGAGCCAAACGATAATGATCTTTTTATAAGCACAACGCTATTTCATCGCACGCTTTACATGGGCTGGTTTGGAAGATTGCTCGTGGAATTCACCGCGACTTGGTTGATTGCCACGACGCTCTTGGGAGTTTTATTGTGGTTTCGAAATAAAGATTCGGGATTAGGTAAACCGGAATCTACGAAGGAAGCATCTGTGTTTTTGTTGCTCCGTAAGTTCCATGTTACGGCAGGCATGCTATCGGCCATCGCGATCGTTACGATCGCTTGGAATGGGCTTCACTATTCCGAAGTCTATGGGACTCTCTACCATGGACTTGCAAGAGCCACCGGTCAATACGATTACTTGCTCGATGCGCCCAAGGGCAAGAAAGCCGGTAGTACGGATCTAACGCCACTGGAGCTTGGCCAAGCCTTGCGTTCTGCCAGCAAGCATGGACTTTCGTGGCAGCGGATTTCTGTCCAGAGGTTAGCTGCATCAACCGGAACTGTGATGATCGAATCGGGTGGGGATTATCCACCGAGCATGACGCAGACACTCTATCTTGATGCCCATGATCATGAGCTTCTGGCACGCTATGACTACGGAGATCTTGGTTGGCAGGCTCGCTGGAACAAATGGAGTTATTCGCTCCACACCGGATCCTTTGGAGGGGTTTGGACGAAGATCCTGTGGATGGTCGTTTTGATTGTGATCGCTCTGTTACCAATGAGTGCCTGCGCGATGACCCTTGCAAGAAGACGCAAACAGCTCTTGGCAACAGGCCAAGCGGTGTCGTTGATGAAGGTGCTTCCTACACGTGCGTTGCCAAAGAGCCGTTGGGTGTGGGTCGCCATCGGGATCCTTGGTCTTTTGTTCCCGCTTATTGGAGTTCTGGTTCTAGCAATCGCTAGCGCGACCTGGTTGCTAGCTCCTACTCGTGCTCGGATGGTAGGGATTGCCTAGTGGAATGAAAATGAGGTTCGTGGTTAAATGCCCTTTCGCATATGCCAGCCCTCTTCGATTACAAGCACGAGCACGGCATTGAAAACCCTTAAAAAAATCAATCTGTCCACGAAAATCCCCTAGGAACTGAACGAAACGAGACACTATTCATGAAAGCTAATCTGGCGTGCCTGATGGCTCTGCAAATACTTGCACTCACGTGTGCAATTGGACGTTCGCAAGAACCCCCATCGGCTTGGAAGAAACACAACATCAACCCCCTCTCACCCTTCGAAGCCGTCGGTGTGGCAGATTTCAACAACGATGGCAAACTCGATGTTTTCTGTGGTGATTCCTGGTACGCAGCACCCGATTGGGAGCAGCATCAAGTTCGCGAAGTGCCTCGCGGTAGCAATCCCCACTACCACGAAGACTTCGCAGATGCACCTTTGGATGTCAACGGCGATGGAAATATCGATATCGTCACCTGCGCGTACTTCTCGAAAACCATTTCGTGGATCGAGCATCCAGGCGATCCGAAGAAACCTTGGGTCACGCACCCGATCGATCAACCCGGATCGATGGAGACTGGTTATCTGGTCGATCTGTTCAAGACAGGCAAACCGGTATTCATGCCAAACGTCGGTGGTCAAGTTCTCTATTACGAGCTTGTTCGTCAGAAGCCCAGTGTCGAGTGGAAACCTCGAAGGCTCGCGCCTCAAGGTGCTGGACATGGACTTGGACATGGCGATGTGAACTCCGATGGACGAATCGATATCATCACCCCCCAAGGTTGGTACGAGCAACCGGCAAACTCAGATAGCGATTGGCCCTTTCATCAAGAGTTCCAACTCGGAGCCGCCAGCATCGAGATCATCGGCCATGACTTCGACGGAGATGGTCAAACCGACATCGTATGGGGAATGGGGCACGACTTCGGTCTGCATTGGCTTAAGCAATCGACCGTCGATGGCAAGCGGACTTGGACCAAAGAGCCAATCGATACGAGTTTCTCTCAAGTCCACACGCTCCATTTGGCCGACTTTGATGGCGATGGTCAATTGGAGTTTGTCACCGGAAAACGAATCTATGCGCATGAGAGTGAAGCTGGAGCGACAGCCGAGCCATGCATCTATGTGTTTGACTTCGATCGCAAGAGCGCCAAATGGATCAAGACCACTGTCTACCTTGGTCAGCCTGCTCCTGCTGCTCCACTAGACCCCGAGAAACGAGACGCTTTGAAAGACTTTAGGACAGGATCGGCTGGAACGGGGCTTCAAATGGCTGTTCGCGATATGGACAACGATGGCGATATCGATATCGTCGCCCCTGGAAAGTCCGGGCTTTACTGGTTCGAGAACCTCAGGACGAAGGATTCTCAGTAACGCTAACAGCACAGCCATTTCGTTGCCAGGAATTAGCGGGTTTTGGCCAGAGTAGATGTACTTATACGGCTTGTGGTTTTGACGTTGCGCGTCATAATTCGCAACTTAATCCGAACATCTTGTCGGCATTCGTAGATTCCAATTTCATCGCTTAACTTAGGATGGACCTCCATGAAATCGATCTCAAGTCTAATTCGATGGATGGCAGTTGCTTGCTGCCTCCTGGCCTCTTTGCAGGCACCATCGCACGCTCAGCAGAGCAAACCCAATATCCTAGTGATTTGGGGTGACGACATTGGTCAGTTTAATGTCAGCGCCTACAACCTCGGGATGATGGGCTATAAAACCCCAAACATCGACCGCATCGGCAAGGAAGGTGCGTTATTTACCGACTGGTACGGACAGCAAAGCTGCACCGCCGGTCGCGCAGCATTCATCACGGGACAATCCCCTATCCGAACCGGTCTGACCAAGGTTGGATTGCCAGGGGCACCAGAAGGGATGCGCAAGGAAGATCCAACGATCGCAACGTTGCTCAAGGCTCAAGGCTACGTCACCGGACAGTTCGGTAAGAACCACTTGGGTGATCGCGACGAGATGCTTCCGACAGCCCACGGCTTTGACGAGTTCTTCGGTAACCTCTACCACTTGAACGCCGAAGAAGAACCCGAGCATCCAGATTATCCGAAGGATGCCGAGTTCAAGAAGAAGTTTGGTCCTCGCGGTGTTATCCACAGCTTTGCAGATGGCCGTATCGAAGACACCGGGCCTTTGACCCGTAAGCGGATGGAAACGATTGACGAAGAGGTCAACACCAAGGCTATGGACTTCATGGAACGGGCCAAGAAGTCCAACAAGCCGTTCTTCATGTGGTGGAACTCGACCAAGATGCACATCTTCACCCACCTGAAGGATGGTGTTGCTGGCAAAACTGGCTTGGGAATCTACGCCGATGGTATGGTCGAACACGATCGCCAAATCGGTATCCTGCTCGATAAGCTCAAGGAACTCGGTTTGGATCAAAACACCATCGTGATGTATTCGACCGACAACGGTGCCGAAGCCTTTACTTGGCCCGACGGTGGTACGACCATGTTCCGCGGTGAAAAGAACACCCAATGGGAAGGTGGTTATCGCGTGCCATGCATGATCCGTTGGCCTGGCGTGATCAAGCCTGGTACGATCGTCAATGACATCGGTGCTCACGAAGACATGCTCGCGACCTTCGTCACCGCTGCCGGTGACAAGACCGTCAAAGAGGATTTGCTTAAGGGTCGAAAGATCGGTGACCGCGAGTACAAAGTTCACCTCGACGGTTACGACCTTGCTCCTGCCCTCAAGGGCGAAGCTCCTTGGCCTCGCAAAGAATTCATTTACTGGACCGATGACGGCAGTGTGGCCGCTCTTCGCTACGGAAACTGGAAAGCAACCTTCTTGGTTCAAAAGGCTCACGGCATGCATGTTTGGCAAGAGCCATTCGAAGTGCTTCGAGCACCGACTTTGGTCAACCTCCGAATGGATCCATTCGAGTTGGCTCAAGACATCGGAATGGACTACCAACGCTGGTATCTCGAACATATGTTCATGATCGCTCCAGCCGCCGGCTATGTCGGCAATTGGCTCCAAAGCTTCCGAGAATTTCCTCCTCGCCAAAAGCCAGGTAGCTTCAACCTCGAAAGAGTCATGGAAGCGGTTACCTCACAGCAAGGCAAACAATAATTTCGCACGCTTTTGTGCTGAGGGCGCCCGGAGCAATCCCAGCACAAAGGCGGAGGTTTTGTGTCTTGACCAAACCTACTACAATGGATCCGAGAGGCTAGTTCTCCCGGATCCTTTTTTTATAAACTAAAGATGACATCCATACGTTTTTGCTCCTACAAGGTCCTTCGACTGCTCTTGCTGGTGATGGTGCTTGTTTTTCAGGGGCTTGGCCAAAACGCATCGGCTCAGGAATGGCTCGTCAGCCGGGCAGATGCCGGTTCAAGTGGTTTCTCGCCCGGGAAATTGCCCAAAGAACCCAAACTGCTCTGGGAGAAGACTTGGGACAAATCGGGTTTTGAAGGCACGCCGGTCATCGCCCAAGAAAAGTGCTGGTTGGCCGATGTCGAAGGCAACGTCTACTGCCTAAACCTTTCGGATGGTTCTGAGGTTTGGAAGCAATCCTTTAAGAACGGGTTTGTCGCTTCGTTGGCGCTGCGAGATGGCAAGCTTGTTCTGGGCGATTACGATGGACACGTCTACTGCTTGGATGCCAAAGAGGGCAAGGTACTCTGGGAGGCCGACGTGATGCAAGCGATGGCTAGCGGAGCGAACTTCTTCGACGACCTCGTGCTCATCAGTAGCGAAGGGGGTGTGCTGTTTGCTTTTAAGTTGCAAGATGGTAGCAAGGTTTGGGAGTACTCGACTGGGGATCAATTGCGATCGGCACCTACGATTTGGCAGCAAACGGCGCTCCTAGGAGGTTGCGACGGCAGGCTTCACAAAATCGATTTAAAGCAGGGGATAGCCCAAGGCGATGGCTTGCCTTTGGAGGGTCCTAGCGGTTCGACACCAGCGGTGGTCGGTTCGTTGGCGGTGGTACCGACTCAGTCTGGTCAGGTGCTGGCCTACGATGTTTCGAGCAATGAGAAAAAATGGAGTTTCGCAGATGCCGAACGAGCGCAGGAGATTCGATCCAGTCCTGCGATTTTTACTGTGGGTGAGAATCAAGCCAAAAAGCTTGCCGTTATCACGACGCGCAATCGACGTGTCTTGGGTATCGATCTTGCGGATGGAAAACTCGCCTGGGAGGCTGTCGTTCGGAAGCGCTGCGATGCTTCGCCGGTCATCTGCGATGGCAGGGTTTGGGTTGGAGGTCTCGATGGAAACCTCTATGCGTTGAATGTCCTCGATGGCACAGAGGTTTGGAGCTATCAACTCAGCGGTCAGTTGCTCGCCTCGTGCGCAGTGGGTCAGGGCAAGATCATCGCCCTGACCGACAAAGGTACTGTTGCATGCTTTGGCGAGTAAATAGGGTTTAGTGCGGTCGAGAGATACCGTATTTGTAAGCCCAATAATTACCGATGGCTTTGGCGCCGGAGATAAAGCTCTTGCCGTTGATCTGTCCGGTCATGTAGGCCAGGGCGTCCATGGCCGGAGGTTGATCGAGAATCAGCACGGGACAACCTTGATGTTGCTCGGAGAGAATTGCGACGATCTCTTTGCGAGGCTTGGCAAAATCCACGTATCGAATGTCGACTTGGTAACGAAGCTTGGGGAAATAGGCAAGCACGCCGGTGATTTGGGCGCAGTCAGGGCAGTAGTAGGGTGCTCCTGGTCCGTCTGGAAAATCCTCTTTAAGTAAAAACAGTGTGTCTCGAGCCATGGACTGTTCCTGTTGGTAAAAATTTGAAGAAGAAAGTATTTGGATATTGTAGCTTCAGCGAACTATAATCGAAGACCGCTTAGATGATTCTAACAAGTTGCTTTTTGGTGAACGCCCGGTGTTTGTATTTACTTGGTTAAAGAAGTTTCTCTTCCGGTTTGCTCGCCAACTCACCGAGCCATTTGTCTATTTTTACGAGTATTGGCTTAGGAAGGATCCCGATGCATCCGTTCCGGCGGTGTATCAGAATCGTGGCAAGCTTTTCATACGATCGATCCCGTCGGTTTTTTTCGCGATTGCTATTTTGGGGTTAGCTGTCGTCGCTGGTGCCTCTTCGGCATCGATTCAAAAGCAGTACCGCAAACGCCTCGAAGCTTTCGATCGCTCATCGCCCGCAGGTCAACTGATGCGAATCGGACATCGGGTTCTTTCCGACTCGGCGGTCTTCGGATCCGAAGACCGCTTTGAACTGGCTCGGCAACTGGCCGAGGTAGGTCCAGAGTTGAGTGCCCCGATCTCCGATCGTATTGTGGAACGATTGGCTCCGGAGGATACGCAAGGTTTTTCGAAAGCGCACCGAGCCAGAGCTCTTTCCTATGCTCGAATTCTGGGGCAAGAGCCCATCGATGCTCTGGGGCTCAAGGCTCTGGGTTGGCATCTACAGCAGTCGAGCAACCTGGAAGATATTCCCTTGCAACGAGTGCGAAGCCAATACTACATCGCTACTGGACAGATCGAGCAGGCATCGAGCGAACTGACCAAGCTCGCTCAAAGCGCTCCGGAGTACTGGTTTGCACTCGCCGAGATCCTCCTTGGTCGAGGCGACTTGAATTCCGCGAGAAATGCGTTGAGCCGCGCCGCACAAGTTTTCGAAAGACTTGTCGGCCAGAACCCTGCTGACGCCGAGGCTCGCCTACGCTATGCAACCGCACTGGGGCGACTGGGGGAATTCGATTCAGCCATCGAAAGCATGAAAACTGGATGGAGTCTCACCAACGACCTGCGTTTCTCTGAAGGGATCTGCGATGTTTATTTGATGAAATATCAGAAACACAGAAACCTTCAGAGCGCTGTCGACCAGCAGTGGAGTCATTTGCAACAAGCCATCGAGTGGAACCCGAAAAATCGTTTGGCCTTTGAAGCTCTCTCGCAACTTTGTGCCGATCCAAAGGCACAGCCTATCGAAAATCAGCTCCTAGGGAAAATCGATACCCTGCTACTCAAGTCGGAATACACGCCGGAACTACTATTCGCTAAAACGAATCTTTGGCTCTCCCAAGGGGATCGAACCAAAGCGGTCGAATGGCTGTCGGATCTTGTTGGTAAATATCCCGATTTTCATCCAGCGCTAAACAACTTGGCATGGCTACAGGCCGATCGCATCGATGCGTCTGTTGAGGATTTGCAGAGAGCTGAAAAACAAGCCCTCAGAGCCGTCGAACTGGTTCCCACCTCGGGATCTTATCGAGACACCCTCGGATTGATTCTTACCAAGCAAAAGCGTTGGACCGAGGCAATCGCAGAATTTGAAAGATCGCTTCGGAACTCAACAAGTCCGATCCCTACGCTTGAGAAAATCGCGGAGGCTTATCAGGAAATTGGCCAAGTGGATTTGGCCAAGCAGTACCGAGCTCGCATCGAGCAACTCAAATCGCCAACAGCTACAAGCAAGGCTTCCCAACGCTAAAGAAATCGGTTGCTCAAATGGAGGGGGGCTTAGGGAACTATCGTGGCTGAGAATGGATGCCACTGGATCCATTCGTACTCGAAAACGCTTGAATCGATTCAAGGCGATCGTCTTTTCAAGAAACCTGGAACCCCAGTATTTGGCCCGATAGATCGACGACATCCGAATGTTTACCTTCGAGCAGGAGCAGGAGCAGGAGCAGGAGCACGCAACAGCCAGGATCAAAACAATCGCTGTAGCGACTATATCCACTGATGGATCATTCGGTAAGTCAGATTGATCCGCTTGCCGACAGGTCGCTTGGTCTTGGGAACCTCGTGCTGCCAGTGCTGCTGCATATTGCCTGCCATGATCAATAGCGAACCGTGACCCAAGACGAAATCCTCGGTCCGTCGGCTTGCATTGTGTCTGATTCTGAATTTACGCGGTGCTCCGAGCGAGACCGAGCCAATGACATGTCCCATCTCGGGTTCGTCGTCTGCATGCCAACCCATGCTGTCTTGGCCGTTTCGATAGAGATTCAGCAAGCAGTAGTTATAGAGAGCTTGCTGACCATCGATACAAACAGCCTCGATTTGAGTCTTGATCTGGAGCAAAGTCGCTGTCCAATCCGAAGCGACATTCACCACGCCTGAGTACTTGTAACTCACCCCGGGATCACCACAAGAGGCGATTAGCCGGGGTTGCATATGACCAAAGATCCCAGGCTTTTGCTCCCATTGGCACTCCGATTCGATCGCCTTGAAATAGCCCTGGGCAACATCCGGCTCGAAAAAGCATTCGTCAAAGAGAATCAATCCGCCATCTTCGAGTTGAATTCTTTGCATAGACTTCAATCCTTCGACGGGCACAACGTCGTCGAGTGCGAAGGACCTTGGCTTATGACGGATCAGGCTTGTCGAGTTCAGCTCGCCCAAGACTTCGGGCAGGCATGCAAACGGTCACCTGAATCTCTTTTGGAAACTGCACTGCGTTTGCTAGCCAGTTGACAAAGTGTTGGGTGTGCTCGTCGGTGCACAAGTCTTCGTCCTGGATCAATACCGCAATGACAGGCGGGTCGGCGTCCATAACGCACTCGACTTTAGCAACTGGCCAATAAGCATCATCGCTGGGAGTCTCGCCGGCTTGCTCAGCCTGCTCAAAAACACTTGTCTCGACACCCTCAATCTGCAATTCGTAGCTCTCGTAATCGACCGTCGAACGCGAGATGCGATTGTGCCTCATCTGCGGTTGAGCGATCTGCTTCGGGTCGAAGCGACTCTGTACCTCCACATCCAATAGCTGAACGCTCAGGTTCGCATCGAGAATCCCTGCGACGTTCAAGACGGTCTGCTCCCAAGGCAGTTCATCGAGCGAACTGGCCTGATCGAGGAATACCAAGGTTCCTGCATAGGACTGCTCGGTGACTTGATGGGCAAAGAAAAACGCAAAAGGCTCACTTTGCCCCTCATAAATGAGGATCGCTTGAAGCCCCGTGTCGGATTGGTTTTTGATCACAAGCTCGAAATCTTCGCCGTCCATTGCCATACTCGCCAAAGGGTTCCTAGGTGCCACGTACTGCCGCGAAAGAGTATGGCCTCCTGGGTCAACAACGTCAATGCAGTCATTCTTGTCTACACTGGCAATCGTGTCCAAAAAACCACCGCCTTTGGCGGCTGCATCGGGTTCGGACAGGGTTTATCCCGGGCCGAGGATTCGCAGTTGGATTTCACGCGAGTGACCCGATTGGTCGGTAATCTCTACCGTCGCTTGGACGCTGCCATGATTGGCGGCGGTAATTCCTAACGGTGCATTGATCATGATCGGAACAAGCTTCGATTCGTTGGGCTTGAGCGTCGGGGCCGCGTCGCTCCACTGCACCGATGCACCCGTGGGCAAGAGCATTCGAATCGAATATGTCTCTTCTTGATTCGAACGGTTCCTGAGCCGGATGCGGAAATTGTTCTGCAAATCGCGTGTAGCTGTGACCGCGTAAGGAGCCCCGGGCGCAGAGAGGATCCTCGCATCGAATGCGAATTTCGTCGTAAGCAACATCAAGAAAAGTGCGCTCGTTACAAGTGCCAGCGCCGGGTAGATCAGCGTTCTTGCACGGATCCATGAATGCTGCTTGCCCGAAAGCGCGTCTTGGCTCGAGTATCGAATCAACCCCTGAGGCTTGCCAATCCGACCCATGACCGCATCGCATGCATCGATGCACTGAGTGCAGTGAATGCATTCCATTTGAAGTCCATTGCGAATGTCGATCCCAGTTGGGCAAACCGATGTGCAATGTCCACAATCGATACAGTCACCGACTTTCGATTCGCCAATGGCCTTCCCCTTGTGCCTGGGCTCACCTCGATGGATGTCATAGGTGACGATCAGACTGCGCCTGTCTAACATCACCGATTGAAGGCGTCCGTAGGGACAAGCCACCATGCAGAGTTGCTCTCGGAAGAACATGAAATTATACATCAGACCAGCCGTCGCACCGGCCATGATGCCAAAAGCCGTAGGATGTTGCCACGGATACAAACGCATCCACTGAGCAAGCCGATCGGTACCGATGAAATAACTCAAAAAGGTATGGGCTAAGAACATGCTGCAAACCAAATAAACCGCAAACCGTCCTAGCTGAAGCGCCGCATCGAGCGATTTACGGGGCTTACCTCCCTTTCCAACCGTACCAGCAAACAACCGATCAATCGGTCGGAACAGAAACTCCAAATAGACCGTCTGTGGACATCCCCATCCGCACCATACACGTCCTCCGACTGCTGTAATGAACATGATCGAGAAAAACACAGTCAACAGCACCAGCAACAACAGCCCTGAATCGGTCGGATAGAACGTGTGGCCCAAAAAAGTAAATTCTCGCGAAACAATATCCAATAGCACGACCGGCTTGCCAACCAATCGCAGATGGGGCAAAGTGACAAAAAATGCAATCAAAGCATAGGCAAGCAGCCTGCGTCGCTGCCAGTACTTGCCCGTGGCCAAGGCAGGATTGAGCCACCGCCGCTTGCCATCCCCTTGCAGAGTCGGCAAAACCATTTCTTGGGCCGGGATCAACGGACTGTGCGGATCAATATTTGCAGACATGTTTTCGATTGCTTGCGGTGTGGGAATGTCGCTCAATCAATCATCGGTTCGAAATCCCCACAAAGCAAGGAATCTTGGGTGTCTCATTCTGTCGCATGCTCGGCCCGGGCACGCTTGGACTCTGGCCCTTCGAGCCACGTCACCAACGCAGGCAAAAGACACAGATTTCCGATCAACCCTCCGAGCATAGTCCATGCGGCCAAAGTCCCAAAAGCGACCGTCGGCAAGAAATCGCTAGAGGCCATCGAACCAAATCCCAATACCAAAGCAAGGGTTGCCATGAGGACCGCCATCCCTGTCTCGCCCTGCGAACAACGCAACGCTTCGATGACACTCGATGCACGCTCTTGCCGATATCTGAACAAATAATGAAGCGATGAGTCGACTCCCAAACCCATCGACACTGCAGCGATCATGGCTGCTCCAAGGTTCATGCGAATACCCAGCAATCCAAGGACGCCTAAAACCACCAAACTAGGTAGGATCGCTGGTACCATGGCCACCAAAGCGAGTTTGAAAGAACGAAGCGCGATCGTCATCGCAAACCCAATCCCCAGAGCGGCGACCAAGAATGACTTCCATTGATCGGCAACCACATGCTCGACAAGCTTGGTCAGCAGCACGTAATAACCAGTAACGGCCGTATCGTTGGTCGAGGAACTTCCAAACTCAGCACTGTAGCGTTCGACAACTTTCCTAACTTGCCTGATGAGCTCCATCTTTTGTTCCGAGTCGCTCCGTTCTTTAGAGCGAAGCATCACTCGCATGGCTCGCTTGGCTCGCGATGGATCCGTGCTGGAACTCTCGCTCAAAAGTGTTTCAAAGAACTTACCCATCGTTTGTTTCATGCCTAACAAGCGAGCTTCGATCGGCACCATCCGCAAGACACTCGCATTTCGAGCCACGCGATCGGTATCCGCTAGACTCAAAGCACTAGTAAGACTCAAACGTTCTCCCCCTGGATCCTTGGCAGGAACCTCGATTCCAAGAAGTTCCTTTTCCATCTGAACGACGCGGTCAAAGTATTCCTCAGTAATCGGCATAGGTGCAGGCACCATGACGTCCCAGATTCCGGCTCCACCGAGCTCAGTCTCGACGGCTCGATAAGCTTGGGCGATCGGCGAGTTTGCTTGGAAGTTCTTCAAAAAGTCTGTCTCGACTTGAAGACGAATAGAACCCATGAGTCCAAGGAGCAGCAGGATCAAGGCTGTTGCAATGACTGCCACGCGGTTTTTACAAACCGTATCGAGCAAACGCCCAAGCAAGCGGCGAATCCATGTTTCGCCCGGGACGCTTCCAAGCGCATATCCAGAATCCATCCCCAGGGGTAACCATCCAAGGGGAAGCAGCGCCAAAGTTGGGACTAACCAAAAGATCCCGAGCAGTACCACTCCACATGCGATTGCCATCATGCAACCGTAGTCCTGCACCGGTCCAACTCTTGATAAAGCCAACGATGCAAAACCAATCGCATCGGTAATCACGGCCCAGAGGATCGGTTGCCATAAGGTATTCATCGATGCACTCAGCGCGTCTCGTGCTCGAATGCGTGGATCGATTTGACTGGATCTTGCGTCATACTCTTTCTGATAACCAAACATCCAGTGAAGCGTGGTTGCCACTCCGACGACCATCACAATCGAAGAGAGCATCGAGGAGACCATCGTCAACTCCCAATCGAGCAGGACCAGGATCGCTCGGGTTATGACCAACGACCATTGCACAACGGCCACGACAATCAAAGTCCAACGGATCGATCGGAAACCAAGTAGCATCAATGCTGTCAAGCTGATCGTCGAGTAGATCCCCAGTCGATTCCCGTCGAGCTCAATCTCACGAAAGCCTTCGTCAACCATCGCCACATGGCCAACGAGAAGTCCACCCGGTGCACTGTTGGCAAGACCTCTAAGCTCAGCGAGAGTTCTCTCAGGTTTTATTTCATCGGATCGAGCCTTGTCGAGCAGCACGCCGATGGCGACCAAGTCGGTATCGGCCGCGTGGGTCTGTCCGGTGAATAGATCTCGGTATTGTCGAGCAAGGTTGTTGCTTGAGTCCAGAAGCGGTCGTTTGTTTTTCACACCAGCAAGAGCGCCCAAAAATCCGCTCGGGCCCCGCAAGGTCGTGAGCATCTCGTCAACTCGCGAGAGATCCAGTGCATAAGCCACCCCAGGGGTTTGCTCGATCTGTTTTCTCCATTGCATAGCTCGGTCGATCCCCGAACCATCCTGAGCCCATAATTCCTCATCGCGATAAGCGAAGACCAAGAACTGAGAAACACCGAATCGCTGCTCGACCCGCTGGAACTCGATTCGATCCGAATCATTTTTGGGAAACATCCGTTCCAAAGAACGATCCAATGAGAGTCGCTCGGAGATCGGCCAAGCGGCCGCGAGCATGAGGATCGCAATTGCAAACCAGAGCCAGCGTGCTTGAATCATTTGTCGAAGTGGATGTGAAGAAAGTCAGGCGATCAGGGCAAAGCAATACGTTTGGATTCAAAATAGTTTCTCACATCCAACCAATCCATCCCAGCCCGCTTTGCCGCTTCGATTCCAAGTTCGGCGTCTTCGAAGACCAAGCATTTCTCGGG
>Ga0208358_1000070_pt1 | contig 33596 bp, 22 predicted proteins | sample LakMenEpi10Aug09_FD_150685 | JGI IMG/M metagenome (GOLD analysis project Ga0208358, IMG submission 150685) | Freshwater microbial communities from Lake Mendota, WI - 10AUG2009 deep hole epilimnion (SPAdes) | ecosystem: Environmental > Aquatic > Freshwater > Lake > Epilimnion/Euphotic zone ... | reverse complement strand
TGCGATAACTTCGCAGCTTCGACCAGCGCTGCATCGCGGATTTTTACACCGTGATGGGTTTCGTAGCGAGGTTTGAGTCCACGCAAAATCGAAATGGTGTCTTCAACGCTCGGTTCACCGACATAGACCGGTTGGAATCGGCGTTCGAGAGCGGCGTCTTTTTCGATATGCTTGCGATACTCATCGAGGGTTGTCGCACCGATGCAACGCAGTTGACCTCGAGCCAGTTCGGGTTTCAGGAGCTGAGCTGCATCGCTGGAACCTTCGGCAGATCCGGCCCCAATGACCGTGTGCAACTCATCGATAAAGAGGATTACTTCGCCCTCGGCATCCTTGACTTCCCGAATCACCGCTTTGAGTCTCTCCTCGAACTCACCTCGGAACTTGGTGCCTGCGACCAAGCCACCCATGTCCAAGGCGATCACGCGACGGTTCTTGAGCGATTGAGGCACATCGCCTTGGACGATCCGCTGGGCAAGCCCTTCGGCAATCGCCGTCTTGCCCACACCAGGTTCTCCGATAAGCACTGGGTTGTTCTTGGTTCGTCTCGAAAGGACTTGGATCACACGCCGGATTTCATTGTCTCGACCGATGACCGGATCGAGCTTGTTCTTCGATGCTTGGGCAACAAGATCGACACCGTATTTTTCGAGTGCTTGAAATTTGCCTTCGGGTGACTGATCTGTAACACGAGCACTCCCTCGGACGGTTTGAAGTCCTTGAAGGATGTCTTTCTCGGTGATGCCAAAGAGTCTCAGGAGTTCTGAAGCGTTCTTGTCGGCTTTGGCCAATCCCATCAGCAGGTGTTCGGTGCTGACAAACTCGTCCTTCATCCCTTCGGCGCTGCTGGCTGCAGCTTCGAGCCCCTTTTGCAGCGAAGCGCTGATGCCCGGTTGGCGACTGTTGCTGCTGCGGGGCAGACGTTGAAGTTCGCTGGCGGTGGTCGATTGAAGTTTATCGAGCTGAGTTCCGATTTTTTTCAGAAGTGCAACGACCACTCCTGCGGGATCCTCAAGCAGGGTCGACAGCAAGTGGAGCCCTTCGATTTCTGGATTCCCTTGGGAGGCGGCCAAAGACTGGGCACCGACGATGGCTTCCTGGGCTTTGATGGTCAGTTTATCCATGCGAAATGGCATATTCACTTCTCCGCTATGCGTCTTCTTGGCAGTTGAAAACTACGACAATCCAACGCTTAAGCAAAACCCAGGCCAATTCGCGTTTTCTTGGTCGATCCACCGAGGATCACGGGGCCTTAATCTAGGAATTATCCGAGACTTAGGTCATCGGGCGGACTTGAAAAACCCAGGTCTTTCTCCGATACTTAGAACCATGAGAGCAAACCTAGCCATTTATTCCTTCGACTTCTTTTTTACCGGTTACCACCGAGCTTGGCCTCGGAGGTCTCGCGGCTGATCCTAGAAACTTACGGATCCAGACAAGTCAGAACCTCAAGGCCGATCGACCTTGAGGTTTTTTGTTGGGCTACCGGATCTCAAAAGCATACCCAACCAAACAATCCCCACAGAGAAAGACAAAGCATGATCGTAGTGATGGATCAAAATGTAGCCGATGAGCAAATCGATAATGTTGCCAAGCGGGTTCATGAACTTGGGCTCAAGGCCCATGTGATTCGAGGAACCGAGCGGACGGTGATCGCTGCGGTGGGCGATGAGCGGATGGTTAAGATCGAGTCGTTCGAGAGTTACCCAGGTGTCTCGGAAGTGCTGCCGATTTTGGCACCTTACAAGATGGCATCCAGGGAGCTCAAGCCAGAGCCGACTCAGGTGAAAGTTCGCGACTTTCGAGCCGGTCGTGGAGCGATCGGAGTCATCGCTGGTCCTTGTTCGGTCGAGAGCCAAGACCAGATTGTGGCTTGTGCTAAAGCGGTCAAAGCTGCTGGTGGAACCGCCCTTCGCGGGGGGGCCTTCAAACCTCGCACCAGCCCTTATTCGTTCCAAGGGATGAAGGAAGAGGGATTGAAGCTCTTGGACTTAGCTCGCCAAGAAACCGGCTTGGCCGTCGTGACCGAGGTCATGAGTACCGAGGATGTGCCCTTGGTGGCCAAGTATGCTGATGTTCTGCAGATCGGTGCTCGGAACATGCAAAATTATCGATTGCTCGAGGCTGTCGGGCGCAGCGGTCGAGCCGTGCTGCTCAAGCGTGGCCCGAGCGCATCGATTGAGGAATGGCTTTTGGCTGCCGAATACATCCTCAACGAAGGCAACCCGGATGTGATGCTTTGCGAGCGAGGGATTCGCACCTTCGAGACCCACACACGCTTTACACTGCCATTGGCCACGGTCCCCTATTTGCATCGCAAGACCCACTTGCCGGTGATTGTCGATCCTAGCCATGGCACAGGACACTCCTATCTAGTGACGGATATGGCTGCAGCTAGCGTGGCGGCGGGTGCCGACGGCCTGATCGTCGAAATGCATCCGAATCCCGAGAAAGCCATGAGCGACGGTTATCAGTCCTTGGATTTTACCCAGTTCCAAGAGATGATGGATCGTTGCAATGTGATCGCAAACGCGCTTGGAAAAACCTTTGGTTGATCTGTATGCAGGACCCGACCGAGCATCGAACTCCACCGAGCCTGCCGATTCTCACTGTCATCGACAATGAGCATCCTTGTTCGTATCTAGCCGACCGCACGGCTCGTATGCCCTTGATCGTCCCTGAGCGATTGGTCAGCAGAGACGAGTTCGACGTGATGCTCTCAAGGGGGATGCGACGCTCAGGACGATTTTCCTACTACACGGCTTGCGATGATTGCCAAGCATGCGAGCCGGTGCGGCTCGATGTATCCAAATTCCGATGGAGCGAATCATGGCGTCGGGTGATCAATCGCGGAGATCGGTTACTGCGACTGGAGGTCAGCCCGCCGGAGTATTCCGACGAGCGACTTAAACTGTTCAATCTCCATCGCGGGTTGCGGGATCTTTCCAACGGTGATGGGGATTATGGTTCGTACGATTACGAAGGTTTCCTGGTGGATTCCTGCTGCGAAGCGACGCTGGAACTGCGGTACTATTTGAAGGACTCTCTGGTCGCCGTCTCGGTCATCGATCTTGGAACTCTTTCGATTTCTGCCGTCTACACCTATTTCGATCCGTCTCACAGCAAACTATCCTTGGGTACCTACTCGGTGCTTAAGCAAATCGAAATGGCCCAAAGCGCCGGTCTGCGATGGGTGTACCTAGGGTTGTATGTCGAAGAAAACTCGCACCTGAATTACAAGGCGAGGTTTAAACCCCAAGAACGCTTCATCGATTCCCAATGGGTCGAGTTCGAATAAACTATTCTGTGGAGCGAAGTTCTCCGATGAACGATCAAAACAAAGAGACTCTCCGCAAATCCAAACCACTCCTTCGTCGCTGGTCAACCTGGGCTCTGCTTGGACTTGCCGGCCTGATCGCCCTTGTCGGTTCGATCCCAACGATCTTGGGATCCAAGTGGCTCTATCAGCGACTGGTCGATCAACTTGCGATCGAAGGTTTTAAACTCCAAGTTGACTCAGCCCAATTCGCTTGGTTTCGTCCACTTGCGATCCGAGGAATTGAACTACAGCAAATCGATGCATCGGAAAAGTCCAAGAGCCTTTTGTCGATCGAGTCGATCGCATCGAACCGATCCTTGATGGGTTATCTCCTCAACGGTCGTGATCTTGGACGCGTTACGATCCGCAATCCGAAGCTCGATGTCGAGCTTTTGGAAAACACATCGAATCTCGAGAAGCTAGCTCGATCGATCGAAAATTCAACCCTCGCTTCCAAGCAACCAGCATCCAAGAGCAAGCCCAAGCTCGATGTCCAGGTTGTCGTCGATGATCTTTCGGTAGCGGTTCGCAAACAGGACTCAGGTCAAGAACTGCTCGTGATTCCACCCGTCGATTTGGACTTCCACTACTTGGCCCTCGATGGAAATGCACGCCTGGAATTCGCACCGACGAAATTGCTCGATCAGGTGCAAGTCACTCAGGAGCTCGTGCGGCTCGGGCTCGGAAGGGCCGTCCCACTGCTGGCCAAGTCGGCGTGGTTCGATGGCCGAGTCTCCTTGAACTTCGACAAACTAGAGATTCCTCTCGATGAACCTGCGTTCTCCAAAGGCAGAGCAGAACTGACCTTGCACCAGGTACGCAGCGGCCCCTCGGAGCCGATCATTGTCAACATCATCGATATGATCTCACGCTTACGAAAGACCGAGATCCCTCAAGAGCTCGTCTTCATCGACGGCTCGATTATCCAAGTCCGCTTGGCAGACGGAAGGGTTGAACATCAAGGTGTCCAAGTCGGCTTCCCAAAGATCGATCAAAGACTGCAACTCTCGAGCGCTGGAACCGTTGGGCTGGTCGATAAAGAACTCAGCGTTGGCTTGGGAATCCCCGTTCCATTGGAGATGCTGGCAAAAAGAGAATCGGTTCAGCAGCTCGGTGTGCCGCAAGTCATCTTGCCCGTTCGAGGTACGATCGACTCCCCCTACGTGGATTGGAAGTCACTGCGAGGAGACTCTGCAGACCTTCTATCGCTAGTCAGTGCGGCCCTTGGCGATGAAGCACCTGGAACGGCTGCTTTGATCGAAGTAGCCAGCGGAGTCACAAGCGGCAAGGCTGACGAAGCGATCGGAGCAGCAGTCGATTTGATCAAAGAACTCCGGCAGCGAAGACTCGAACGCAAAGCTCGATCGGTAGAAGAATCCGACTCTGGACGTATCCAACCGATCGATCAAAACAATTCGCCATCGAATAAAACAGATTCACCCCGACGTCCCCTAAGAGATGCTCTAAAGAACATCCTAGGTGGTGCGAATCCTGCTAATGCCTCCGGGGGCTAACGACCCTTGGTCTTCTGCTGCATCTCTTCTTCGTCTTCGTCCTCCTCTTCCTCCCCTTCTTCGTCATCGTCATCGTCTTGCGCTTTGGCGAAGACAAAGGCTGCACGGATCGGAGGTGGCATTGGACTGTCTGCTCCTTTGACGCTTCTCCAAACGATGTCGTTGAGGATCAGATCGTCAGCCGCATCGGGAATCGAAAAATCCATCTCTTCGGAGATACTCGAGCCCCAAGCCAAGGCTTGGTTGGTCGCATGGATATCGACTCGCGGAGCTAGAGCTTGATAAGGGCTCGTGTCGGGAGTTGCTCCGAAAGCGTTGTACATCGGTCGAGCTGCTGCATCGAACTGGGTCATCGGTTCGACACCTAGAATCAATTCCATCGTCCGCAGCATGCTCGAGGTCGAATACATTGTCGAGTCGACTGTCCCGCGACGAATATATGGGCTGATTGCAAGGGCCACCGATCGGTGTGCATCGACGTGATCGCTTCCGTTTTGAACATCGTCTTGGATCACGAAGACCGCGCACTGAGGCCAGAACTTGCTCTTGGTAATCGCCTCGATGACTTTGCCTAAAGCTGCATCGTTCTGCGCGACCATCGCTGTAGGTGTCAGCTTTCCTACACGAGTCCCAGCGGTGTGGTCATTGGGCAAGTGCATGGTGATGAAATTCGGCAGGTTGTCTTCGGCCTCGAACTCTTTGAGTCGCTTGATAAAGGACTCAGCACGATCCAGATCGCTGTAGTCTAGGTCGTACGAGCGGTAGTTCGGATCAAAGTGCCCTTCGAGAACAGGAATCTTGGCTCGCGAAGGTTCGCCAGACTTCGAACCATTGGCGATGAACTCGCCGAAACTGAAATAGGACTTGCCAGCCTCGGCGCACTTGCCCCATAGATAGCCACTCGATGGCTGACCGATCTTGGTAGCTCCCTCGGCGGGATAAGTAAGCTTGCCTCGACTCTTGCCGTAGGTCAACGGCCAAGTTTTTTCGACAAAGTCGTTGGCATAAGCAGCCATGGTCCATTCGTGTCCATCGGCGCTGACTTCGCCATCGACGTAAAAGTTATCAAGCAACACAAACTGATTGGCCAGTGCATGTTGGTTCGGGGTAACTTGCTCACCGAAGATGCACAGGGAGTCATCACCGTTTCCCTTGGCGATATCTCCGAAGATCTGATCGTAGGTGCGGTTCTCTTTGATGATGTAGAAGCAATGCTTGATAGGGCTTGGTTCTCCCACGTTAGCCGGGATCGGATTCTCTGGGGTGCGACCCGCGTTATCGACTTTCGAGTCTGCCTGCAAAGGAGCCGACTGGAATGCAAGCCGGGTCATCGTAGCGAGCTGGTCGGGACTCGGTGTTGGGATCGCACTGAGGCTTCCCTGGAAAAGTCCACCGATGTACTCGGTCAAGTTTTTAGGGGCGGCTTTGGTTGGATTAGGACCATAACGGTTGTCCTTGCTGGACATCCCCTTGCCATTGGTCACGAAAATCTGATCGCCACTTTTGGAAAACTTGACGTTCGTCGGATACCAACCCACAGGGACAAATCCGAGCGACCGGGATTTCTTAGGCTCCGATAGATCGAAAAGAGCGATGTTGTTGTTGCACGAGTTGACGGCAACCAAGACTCGCTCGTCAGGCGACAGAGCGATGGCCGAAGGTGTACTGCCGTTTTTGGCAGCCGGATAAAGGGCTGTTGCCAAGACCTCTTGGAGTTCGCCGCTAGTTCGGTCGAAGATCGCTACGGAATTTTCGTCGGAACAGGCAACCGCAAGGCGATTCGATGATTCCATCAGGAGCATTTCCGTCGGGTGTGACTTGGTCTTCCAAGTGGCTTCGATTTTCCAATTCTCCAAGTCGACGACCGCAATCTCGGCCCGCCCCCAAAGGCTAACGTAAAGCTTCTTGTTCTTGGGATCTTCCAATAGCCCATACGGGTAGCTTTGTTCTGGTAGAGCGAGAATTTCTGTCGGCACTAAGTCGGCTTTGGTCACCTCGGTATTGCCCGATTCGGTCTTGGTCTGAATCTCAAGTGGCTTTTGGATCCGTTTCAAGGAGTTTCCAAGCAGTCCGCATGCATAGAGCGTTTGACTGTCATCCGAGAGCAAAACTCCAGAGACGACAAACTTGTCGGTCTTGGTCGCCAAGGTGAGGATCTTTGGTGGACCGAGGAAGCCTTGGTTGTAGGGATAGATATAGACCCGTTCGTCTTCCCCTCCCGATGCCAAAATATGTTTTCCGTCGGTACTGAAATCCAAGCCATAGAAGGACTGTGGGATCGGTGTGCGGGTGATCTTGTTAAGCGTCTTAGGCTCGATCGTGATGATCTCGTGTTCACCGTATCCGCTATGGAGGATAGCAAGCTCGTTGCTCGTGGGACTTGCCAGCATGTGAACGGGGAAATCACCAAGGCTCGTTTGCTTGCCCTGGGCATTGATGGTCCAGCCGTTGGGCAAGAGGACATTACCGGAGGCCTTGAGTCCCGGAAGTCTTGCTAAAGGATTGTCCTCTAGGGCTTGCTCTTGGGATCGATCTTGAGATTGAGCCCAGGGGGAAATCATCGGAGGGATTGCCATCGCAAGACAAGCGAGGGATTTTCTCAAGAGGGCTTGGTAATTGGCTTTCATGGAGTTTTGCAAATGACTTACGAGGGATGCGGCAGGTAGATATCGGACTTGAGAGGCCCACGATTGTACCGAGTTAGTTCGCTAGGCTAGCAAGAGTCGGTTTAGATTGTGTGTAGGTTCAGAGATTTTAACGCAGTCGATTCCGATCGGATCGCTCGGTGGATCGATGCAAGGTGGATGCAAAAGTCCGACTCTGGATCGAAAAAAGCTTGCTGAAATCCTTCCAGGAGCCAGCAAATCCGAGATTATTTCGGGAAAAACGGATGCGTTACGGCTATACTCTACGATGCTCAGATTGGACCTCTTGGAGGTTCTACTTGGCAAGCAACAGACTCCACCGAAGTTTCCGAAATCCATGGAGCCCTCAGGATGAGTGAAAATCAACGACAAGCGATCCAGTTGCCAGAGTCTCTGGACAGGCAACTTCAAGGTTTCCGAGCCCATCTTCGTCGCACGAAGGTCATGGAGAGTTTGGGCATCGCATGCCTTGGGATACTTGCCGGCTACCTAGCGGTTTTTGTGATCGATCGGATGGTCGATCTGCCAACCTGGGGCCGATGGCTGGCTTGGTTGGTCGCTTTTGCCAGCGTCGCAACGATTCCGATTTGGGTTGAACGTTGGATTCTGCGCTACCGATCGCATGCATCGCTGGCGCGATTGATGACCGATAAGCTTCCTTCGCTGGGCGATTCTCTTTTGAGCGCCATCGAGCTTGCTTCGGATCCTCAGGAACAGAAGCGTTCGCCGGCTTTGTGCCGCGCAGCGTTGGAACAAGTCGCTCAGGTTGCATCGACTCGGGATCTGACCGAGGCAGCACCTGATTCCGGACACAAGCGATGGTGGACTTTCGCGGCCATCGCCGGTGCGCTGGCCCTGGGACTTGGACTGATGTATCCCCAAGCATCCGCGAATTCGCTAGCTCGCTTTGCTGCTCCTTGGAGCAGTGTCCCTCGATACACATTTGCACAACTCGGCGAGTTGCCCACGCAGTGGATCGTTCCCCATGGTGAATCGATATCGCTGAAAGTGCCCCTGAGCGATCAATCCCCTTGGAAACCATCGCTAGCCAACCTGTGGTTGCCTGGACAACCCAAGATCGAGAGTCCTCGTCAGTCCGACGCGTATCAATTCGATCTGCCTCCGTTGATCCAACCGACGAAACTGACTCTCCGAATCGGCGATGCAACTCCAACGATCGAGGTGATACCAACGACGCGACCTGAACTGCTTGCTGCAAGCGCCAACCTCAAACTCCCTGATTACCTTCAGCGACCCGATACGCTTACCAAAGACATCCGAAGCGGTGCGATGACGATCGTCGAAGGAACCACGTATTCGATCAACGGCAAAGCCTCTCGCGAACTATCGACCGTAACGCTCGATAGCCAAGCGATCCAAGTGGCCCAAGAGAATTTCAGTTCAGACCAGCTCAAGGAATCCGCAACTGCCTCGCACGAGGTTCAATGGGTGGATCGATTCGGGCTCAAGGCCAAGAGTCCCTTTCCACTTAACATCGTCGTGCGGGCCGATGAAGAACCTACGATCTACACCGAAGGGATGCCTCGTGCGAAGGTTCTCTTGGAGTCCGAACAAATCCAATTCCAAGTCCATGCGTCGGATGACTTTGGGGTCAAGCAAGTCGGCTTTGAATGGAAAACCGCCGAAGGTGCGGTGGCCTCGAAGAAAACGCAGGGCGAACGTGTTCTCATCGCCGGAGGTGCAATTGCCGAACGGCTCGATGCCGATGCGGTCTTTCAAGCGACCTCGCTCGGGATCGAACCCCAACCGCTTGAACTGCGGCTCTTTGTCGAAGACTATTTGCCAGGCCGCAATCGCGTCTATTCCAATCCTGTATTGCTCATGATCTTGAGCCCATCGGATCACGCTCTGTGGATCCTCCAGCAATTCAACCGTTGGCAGCGCGAAGCTCTCGAAGTTCGCGACCGTGAACTGCAACTCCTCGAGACGAACAAAAAGCTTCGAGCTTTAACAGAACAAGAACTCGAATCCCCCGATGTTGTCAAACAAATCGAGCAGCAAGCAGCGGCCGAACAAGCCAACGCGCGAAGGCTTGGGAACCTGACAACGCGAGGCGAGGATCTGCTGCGACAAGCCTCACGCAATAACGAGATCGGTGTTGGACATCTCGAAAAGTGGGCCGAGATGCAAAAGATTCTCAAGGACATCTCCGCCTCACGCATGCCCTCGGTTGCAAATCTGCTCAAGCAGGCTTCGAAAAACAATCAGGCTGCAAGCAGCCAAAATCAACCCAAGGATCCGCCAAAGGTGGCCGGTGTGAATCGCAGCGAGCAATCCTCCGGCGGTGATTCGAAGTCCGAGCAAGATCCGCAAAAGGACAATCTCATTAAAGCTCCAACGGTCGTCGATGCCGAATCCTCGCAACAACCTCCAAGTCAAAACCAAGAGGAGTCCGAGGACGAAAAGAAAAAGAAACCTAGCACCGGACGACTCGGATTGCCTCAAACGACCTTGGCAGGTGCTAAGCCTAACAAAGACGATCAAAAAGAGCAGCCCCAGAGCCCTGAAGCCATCGAGCAAGCCGTCGAGCAACAACTAGCTTTGCTCGAAGAATTCGATAAGGTCTCCGATGAACTCAACAAGGTCATGGCAAACCTTGAAGGAAGCACGCTCGTCAAGCGATTCAAAGCGGCATCCAGAGAACAGATCTCGGTGGCCGATGCCGTTGGTACTTCGGTCCCGAATGCATTTGGATCGCGAGCCAAACGGCTCAAGAGCGAGGATCGCGAAGCTCTCGAACAACTCTCTTCGCGAGAGAATCTCGCACTCAACAACGTCGGACAAATCATCGATGATCTCGAAGCATTCCACGAACGCCGACCGATGGTCAAGTTCCGAGATGTCCTGGATGACATTCGAAAAGAAGATCCGCTGGCTGGACTGCGCAAGATCACCCAAGAGGTCGTCGAGCAGCAAGGCGTTACGATCGCCGAAGCTGAGTACTGGTCCGATGCGTTCGACCGATGGGCCGAGGATCTCGTCGATCCGGCTTCCAAAGGACAGTGCCCCGGGGGTAAGTCCAAAGGATCACTGCCTCCATCAATCGTCCTAGAGGTCATGCAAATCCTCGAAGGTGAAATGAATCTGCGCGATCGCACACGAGTGACCGAGCAAGCCAAAGCCGCCGCACCTGCCGAGCAGTACCAAACCTCCGTCAAGGAACTCGTCGACACCCAAAAGCAACTGCGAGACCGCATTGTGGTTGTCGGTGAAAAGATCGAAGAGTTGCCCGATGGTAGTAAAGAGTTTGCCAAGGAGATCGAACTGATGCAGATGGTCGAACTGGCCATGAACGACGCTTGGTCAACCCTCAAACGACCCGACACAGGCAAAGCGGCCGTCGCAGCAGAAACCGAAGCGATCGAGCTGTTGCTATCGAGCAAACGGATCAATCCCAAGAGCAAAGGTGGCGGCGGCGGTGCCAACCCAGGTGGCGGCGGATCGGGCGACACCTCCGATGCGGCCATCGCCATGGTCGGACCCGGTGTGAACGAAAAAGAGATCCGTCAGGATCACGGAGTCGAGCAATCCACCGGTACAAGTAGCTCGCTTCTTCCCGAAGAGTTCCGCTACGGTCTTGACCAGTACTTCGAAAGGATCGACAAGCGACAATGATTGATCGAGCTTTCGTTCGTTTCTGTTTTTGTGCGATTTTCTCTGTGGGCATCTCTGTGGGGATCCCAGGTGGGCTCTGCGCACAGAATGCTGTTCCTGCAATCAAACTTCAGGCAGCGAGGATTGTGGTCGCCGGGGCAAACGCGCCTGCCAACGAGCGCGACCATGTGGCTCGAAAATGGGTTCGTGGTCTGATCCAGCAAGAGCTCAACGCCATCCAAAACGTCTGCAAACTCAATGAAAAACAAGCCAAAGAGCTTGTCAATCTCATCGAAACCGAATGGAGAACCAAGTTCGCTTCCGTTTTTCGAAGTTACTCCGAGGCCAATCAGCGCGGAGGTGTGGACTTCGAGTTTCGAGTTGAATCGGCTGTCAAAACATGGCTTCGAGAGGTCGAGTCGATCAACGAAGAACAACGCAGCGCGTGGAACTACGAACTCGATAGCCGCAACGAACTCCGTCGTCGCATCGTCATCGGCAAGATGGTTTCGGATGCCGAGCGCAAGTTTGGGCTCAGTTCCAAGCAGATGAAGGAAGTCGAAGCACTCCTGCACGAACGCTGGAAAGAGGCTTGGTGGATCATGTATCGAAACGGAACGACTCCCGAGACCAAGTTTGCTTGGATCAGCACCGCACTGAGCGAAGCCCAGCGCACCGCTGGCGCCGATACCTCGGGTATACGCCAAGAGTACTACACATCGGGCGGTTCGATCGATTTGCCATCGAGGCCACTTGCTGATCGTTTCACCGTCGCTGGGGTCACAAGCGATGAATCGATCCCGCTACAACCACCCCCTGCAGCCGACGCACCAGGACAACGCGATCGCTGATGATTACTCCACGCTTTGACAATCCGTTCTCTATGAAAGTTCGCACGGTTCGAACCCTTGCGCACAGTGCCATTTTACATAGTGCCCTTGCACTCTATGCGTTGGCTACCATGAGCCTTAGGCTGGAGGCTCAAGATGTTACGGTCGTAGAAGTTGTAGTAGGCCAAGCTGCTGCGGGCCAAGCTGCGGTCAAAGAGGACGCCAAACAAGGGGCGAAACCCAAGTCGGATAAGGGCTCCGAAAAAGTCTCCGAAAAAGTCTCCGAGAAGATCCCAAGAGCCTTCGATAGGAATCGACCGGAACCAGAAGAGGAGGTCGAGGCCCCCAAGAAGAATGCCATGGTGAACTTTGCCATGGATCCAGATCGCTGGACGGATGTGATCTACAGCCAACTCGGTGGCTCCGAAGCGACCTTTGAGCAACAGCAACGACGACGGGTCCGATCGACGATCAACCGTATCGAATTGATCTGTACGATCGACGAGAAGATTCGCGAGAAAGTCCAAGAGACCGCTGAGTTGGAAATCCAAAGGTTTAAAACGGAAGTTTTGGCACTGGCGACCCAAGGCCCACGCAATCCTACTCAGGAAGAGTACTCGGAGTTCTACAACAAGGTCTTCAAGCTGACCGAGCGATTCCGACAACAGAATCAACCCAACGCCGCTCGCAAGATGCCCCTTTGGCAAAAAGTCCTCTACAGCAACCTCAGCGATCAGAACAAAGAGGAATTAGAGAAAGACAACCGCAAGCGAGCCGAATATCGCCAACAGGTCGTTAGGCTCGAAGTTCTCTTGCGTATCTCTCGTCGACTCGGGCTTACATCCAAACAGCGAGAGAAGCTCGAGCCTTACACGCTCTCGAATACCGAGGCATGGAAGACGCTCGATCAAGCTTGGCAAACCCTGCAACAGTTTCCCGAAAAAGAGAAGCGTGAAATATTCACTCCGGAACAAATCCAGGAGTTGAAGAAACCGCTTGAACACTCCGACGATCTGCAACTCGTGATCCGTGAATTTGGCGATGATCTCTAAACGTCTTTTCTACTGGTTTGTATCAGGGGTCGTTGCTCTGAGCCTCTGTCCGATCCGACCGGTTTTCGCGCAGAACCCTTTGCGAGAAAACATGTTTCAAGGGCAAGCGGTCCCTCGCGATGTTCGAGAGATGTACGAGCGAGGATTGGCTTGGTTGCAAAACAATCAAAACGACAACGGACGTTTCAAAGGTGGAGAAAGCGGACCGGGAGTCACCGGGCTTGCCACCATGGCATTCCTGGCCTACGGCGACGATCCGAATTTCGGGGTCTACTCCGATTCGATTAAGAAGGGAGTTCGATCGATCATCGAGGATCAAAATCCGACCACTGGATACATCGGATCGAGCATGTACCACCACGGGTTTGCGATGCTGGCACTTGCTGAAGCTTATGGTGCCGTCGATGAACGTCGATTGTGGGATGGGGTCACTCGCAATGAGACCAAGCATCGGTCGATTGGAAAAGCACTCGAACTTGCCGTTCGTACGGCGATCACCAGCCAAACGAAAAACTCGGTGGGAGCTTGGCGATACTCACCCGATGCGACCGATGCGGACACCTCGGTCTCCGGATCGGTGATGGTCGGGCTTTTGGCCGCGCGGAATGCCGGCATCGAGGTTCCGGATAAAGCGATCGATCGAGCCATCGAATATTTCACCTCGATGACCTCCTCGAGTGGCCAAGTCGCCTATGCAGGGGGACTTGGTGGTTTTGATAACTCTCCTGCGCGCGTGTCGATCGCAACGTTGGTCTACAGTGTTTCGGGCCGCAAGGATCTCAAGGAGTTCAAAGCCACCTCGACGTTCCTCAAGTCGACCGATTCGAATGAGACCAGCGATCATTACGGCGAATACACCGCTTACTACAAGGCCCAGGCGCTCTTTCAATCCGACATCGCCGCTTGGGAAAAATGGAACAAGAACCTGATACGCGAGCTCAAGGAAAAACAAAAGTCCGATGGGCACTTCGACGGAAACTATGGAGCCCCTGTGGCAACGAGTATGTCGCTGCTGGCCCTTGCACTGAATTTCCGATTCCTACCGATTTATGAACGCTAAGCGATCGATGGCAATGACACTCCGCAGTTGGATTTTTTCACCGGTGACAATTGGCTTAGTCACAGTCGCTTGGTGGATTAGCCTGTCTTTTTGCCTGGAGGCTCAAGAGGCTTCCACGCCCACGAGCAATGTGCTTAGGCTCCAAGGCGGGGACACTTACCGAGGCACGATTGCTGGGAGTAAAACGCCCCAGGAACTGAGCTGGAACTGCCCGAGCTTCCTAAAACCGATCAGCTTCCCGTGGGACTCAGTGCAGCTTGTGCAGATGCAAGAGTCTAGCGAAAAAACCGAATCCGCGAACTCGCTGGGCGATCATCCTTTTTGTGCAGAGCTTATTTCCGGCGAGATCGTCAGTGGCCGGTTGGTTTCCATCGAGCCTGATCGTGTGGAGTTGGATGTCGAGCAGATTGGCAAGGTATCGCTACCGACCAAGGAGCTTCGCTACCTGCTGCGGCTCATCCCGGGTGGTTCCGAAGCGGTGCAAGTGCTCGGCGCTGGGGATTGGGAGCAGGTTTTGCCAGCGACGCGCAACGGGCGGGCTACCAAGTGGTATCTGAAGGCCGGTGAGATTTCGACCGACACCAGTGGCACGACAATTACTCAGTGGGCTCAGTTGCCAGAACTTGCCACCATCGATCTAGATGTTGCTTGGGATCAAGGCTCCCCGAATTGGTGGCTTACATTGGGCGAACCGCGTCGAATGGAATTGCAGGTTCGGAAGCTTCAAAACAAAAAGATTCTCAACGTGACGTTGCTCTTAGAGAATTCTGCCGATGCGGATGTGACGACCATTCAGTTGCCCTACGAAGAGGATCAATCGATCAAGCTTAGGCTTTTATGCGATGCGAACAAAGGTGTCTATGTGTTGATGCGAGACAATCAGGTGCTCGGTCGACTCAAAGGGAACATCAAGGAGCGATTCGTCGGACGCACCAAGATCAGTTTCACCAACACCGCACTGGGTGTTTTGACCTTGAGGGATCTGCGGATTAGCCGCAACGCATTCTCGCTGCCATCGGAGGTAGCTGAAACCGATGCAAATCGAGCAAGCACCAGGCAGACCGAGTGGATGACCAAAGCGCGAGGGACGTTCTTTGGAAGCATCGTCGGTAGCCAAGAGAATCCGGCCACGGATTCTCCGATTGGCAGTCCAGTGGTGAAGGTTCAAGGGATCGAGAAGACACCTTTGTCGTTGGAGTTTGGGGAGATTGAGCGGATTGAATTTCCGGTTGCTCAGTTGCCTCCGAGCAACGTGACGAGCGTCGAACTGCTCAGCGGCCTTCGTTATGGAACCAATCGTCTGGAAAGCCGTATGGATGAGTCTTTCAACGGCGTTGAAATCGATCTTTCGGGCAAGAAACTGCAAATTCCTTTGTCTGATATCAAAAGGATTTCCAAACGACCGGTTGCAAGTCCTGAGGAGCCCCAGCCGACAACCAATGCCCAGCTCGAGAAGATCGTCGTTCAGCGTCTGATCACCGACGATGCTGTTTCGACAGGACGGATCTCGAGCGTGGTCGAACATGCACCCGAGTCGAAGACCTTTGGTTGGCAGGCTAAGCATGCGACCAGTAGCGTACCGCTGAATCCAAAATCGGATGGTGCCATTGAACCTGTTTTGGCGCAGTTGGCTGGTTCGAGCCAACGACGGACTCGCTCTCCGGAACCCATAGCGGTCGTGCGGGCCGATGGCTTACCTGTCGAGAACGATTTTGGTCGACCGCTTAAACCCGAGGATCCGAGTTTGTTCTTGTTCTCTGGAGATTGTTTTCCGGCGGTGATTCGCCGAGGGGATTCGCAGGAGTTTTATTTTGAGTCGTCGCTGTTTCCAAAACAGTCGATCTCTCAATCGCTCGTCAGGGGGCTTCGTTTCGTAGACTATCGGGGGATTGAAAAGCTCGATCGTGCCACGCGGTTGCGTTTATTGACATTGCCGAGAGTTCAGCGAAACAATCCGCCAACCCACTTGGTCGTCTCACGAGACGGAGATTTGTTGCGGGGCAAATTGGTCCTCTTTGACCGGGATCAATTGGTCATGGACGTTCGGGGCGAGGAACGAACGGTGCTCGTGAAGAACATCGCCGAGCTGATCGCTTTGGATCCTGCGCCTAAGCTTGAGGAACCCAGCCAGGCAACAGAGGAGTCCCCGCAGGAAACACAGGACACCCCGCAAGGGGATGTCTATCAGATCAACCTTGAGCAAGGTGCCAGGGTATCGATTCAGCCTGTTTCGGTCGACGCCGAGTCGCTCAAAGGGATCCATCCTCAACTTGGCGAATGTTCGCTACCTTGGAGCAGCGTCGTGCGGATTTCTTTGGGGGACGCGATCGCGATGGACGCATCGCAGAACCGGTTTGGCAAGTGGAAGCTTCAGCATGCCCCCGATCCGAAGTTTGTTTCAGAGCCTGACGGTCCGAACGATCGACCCAACGACACGCCACAGATGCGGATGATAGGACAGGGGGCACCGGAGTTCGATCTGATGAAGCTTGATGGAACACCGTTTAAGCTCAAGGAGAATCGAGGCAAGATCATCATATTGGATTTCTGGGCGACTTGGTGTGGGCCTTGTATCCGCAGCATTCCGACTTTGATCGAGGTTTCCAAGGAGTATAAGGACTCGGGAGTTGAGCTCGTCCTGGTCAACTGCGAGGAGCCTGAGACGAGGGTTCGTCCATTTTTGGAGCGGCTAAAATCGATACCGACGGTTGTTTTGGATAGCGATGGGACGGTGGGTAAGCAGTACAACGTGGCGGCGATCCCACAAACGGTTTTGATCGATCGTGAGGGTGGAATCGTAGAGGTGCTAGTCGGTGCGAGCGACGAGAACGAGGAACTGCTGCGCAAGAAGATCGAAGAGCTACTCCGACCCTAAAGCCTTTTTTCTGACCGCTGATGAACACTGATATTCGCTAATAAAGACCAAACCCGACCGCTGATGAACACTCATGAACGCTGATATCCGTAGGGTACGTGAAGCGGTTAGGCGCGATGGGTGTCACTATTGATTCCTGAAACAATCTCGCTTGAGAGATCCTACCAGGATAATCCACCAACCGCGGAACGTACCTTCAAGCGAGTGAGGTCCTTTGGCTGCTCCCCTAATGCCTAATGCCTAATGCCTAATGCCTAATGCCTTCCCCACCCGCTTGGCCACCTTTCACCATTCGGGGCTTTGGCAGGGGGAGTAGCAGAGGGTTGAATTTGGAAGAGTTGCACTATACAATCCGGGTAATTGGGGTGGAGAAAAAACATGACAGTCGAAGCGTTTGTTGGGTCGCTATCTGCGTCTGAAAAGTTGCTCGTGATGGAGCTTATATGGCGGGAATTGAGTGTTTCTGGCGAGATGAACGTTGTGCCCGATTGGCACGATCGGCTCGTGCATCAGAGACTGGATAACCCCAGTCCTGGCGAGTCTCTCGAATTGCGGGAAGCGTTCGCGGAGATACAAGGGTGGCGGAATGCGAGTAAGACTTCGTCCTGAAGCTAGAATTGATATCTTCAAGGCTTCATGCTTCTATGACGAAAAATCGCCTGGATGGGGCGATAAGTTTATAGAATCCATCTTCGATGACTTTGATCGTTTATCGCGTATGGCTGGGGTTCATTCAAAGCGAGGGCGATACTACAGGATGTATTCTGAAAAGTTTCCATTTGCGATTTGCTATGATATCGATGGGATGGATATTGTAGTGATTGCTGTACTTAGTTGCCGAATGAGTCCTAGCATGATCGATTCGACGCTCGACCAGCGTTGAAAGGGCAACTCGATGCTGAGGGAATCAGAACAACCACTGATCGTTCCTCTTAAAAAATGGTCAACCGCTGATGAACACTCATGAACGCTGATATCCGTAGGGTACGCGAAGCGGTTAGTCGCGATGGGTATCGCTATTGATTCCTGAAACAATCTCGCTTGAGAGATCCTACCAGGATAATCCACCAACCGCGAAAGGCTCTTTGGCTGTTCCCCTAAAGCCTAATGCCTAATGCCTAACGCCTAGTATCCAGCGTACTACCTGATGCCCAAAAAATTTGTGAAATTTTTCCTGCTCTGTGACCAGATGTGTCACACCCATGGTTTTCAATAGAACCATCTTGGACGCGGTATTCCAAAGGGAAATACCGTTTTTGGTTCAGAATCCGGTTCGGCTTTAACAGGGAGGGTTTACCCATGTCGACAACGATTGCACTTGAGTCCATTCCGCCTCGTTTCCTGAAGATGTTGCGCGAGGTCTGGGGCTTTTCGCAGCTTAGAGATTCCCAGGAGAAAGCCATCGCAGCGGCGCTTGCCAATCGCGATGCACTGGTCGTGATGCCCACAGGCGGGGGGAAATCGTTATGTTACCAAGCCCCTGCGGTGTATCGGGGTGGTTGCACGATCGTCATTAGCCCCTTGATCGCTCTGATGAAGGATCAGGTCGATGGTTTGCGGCAGTTGGGAATCCCGGCGGCACGATGGGACTCGGGGTCTTCGAACCAAGAAAAACGCGACTTGATCGAGCAGCTAAGGCATCAGCAACTCCGGTTGTTTTTCGCCTCACCCGAGCGAGCTTTGCAAAAAGACTTTGCCGATTTGTTTCGGGGCAATCAAGTCCCTATGATTGCGATTGACGAAGCCCACTGCGTCTCGCAGTGGGGTCATGATTTTAGGCCCGAGTACCGGCAGCTTGCGCAGCTCAGAAGGCATTTCCCTAACGCATCGGTCATGGCGCTGACGGCGACGGCCACTCAGAAAGTCCGAATCGATATCCTTGAGCAACTCAAATTGCGATCTCCCGATATCACCGTAAGTTCCTTCGACCGACCGAATCTGACCTATCGAATCTTACCCCAAGTCGACGTGTTGTCGCAGTGCCAAGCGATCATCGATCGGCATCGAAACGCATCGGGCCAAAGCGCAGGGGGAATCATCTACTGCATGCGTCGTACGGATGTCGATCAACTTTCAATCGCCTTGAAGGATGCTGGCTATTCTGTGGTTGGTTATCATGCAGGGCTTTCCTACCAGCAGCGTCAGCAGGCTCAAGACGCGTTTGTCAACGAGAAAGTCCAGGTCGTTGTTGCTACGGTCGCTTTTGGGATGGGGATCGATCGTTCGAATGTTCGATTCGTGATCCATGCTTCGGTTCCCAAATCGATGGAGCATTATCAGCAAGAGACTGGACGAGCCGGTCGCGATGGACTCAATGCCGAGTGCACATTGCTGTTTTCTTCGCGCGATGTCAAATCGATGCGGGGTTTGATCAAGAACTCTGCAATCGAAAACAACGCCCCTCAAACTTGGGTCGATTCGCAAATGGTGCAAATTGAAGAAATCGCCACCTTCTGCAAACTTCCCGTATGCAGGCATCGCCGGATCGTCGAGTACTTTGGACAAGTCTACTCGAGCGAAAAATGCGGTGCATGCGATGTGTGTCTTGGGGAAATCGATGTCCTTAAGGATAGTAAGGTGATTGCGCAGAAGATCCTTTCGTGCGTGCACCACATGCAAGAACGCTTCGGCACCAATGCGATTGCCGATGTGCTTATTGGGAGCAATAGTCGAGAAATTCAACGCCGTGGCCATGAATCATTGAGCACTTTCGGGATTCTCAAAGGCCACAAACGCGCTGTCGTACGCGATTGGATCGAGCAATTGACCATGGCCAAGATCCTGCTGGTGACACAGGACTCGAACTACCCACTGCTAAAACTCGGCCCCCTGGCCAAAGAAGTTCTATTCGGTAGCCTTGAACCTGTTTTGGTTCGTACCGTGGAATCCAATCTTAAAGACTCATCGAAGTCGATCGCTAGGTTCGCCTATGACGAAACGCTCCTGGAGCGGCTGATCGATTGGCGAAATGAAGTAGCAGACAAGCAAAAGGTTGCCCCGTACGTGCTCATGTCCGACGGCGTTCTAGCCGAACTCGCCGCACGAAGGCCTTCGTCGATCGATCGACTTACAGGCGTTACTGGGTTGGGTTCCAAGCAGATCGCCCAGCATGGTGCTGCCATCGTCGGACTCATCGAGTCGTATTGTTCCTTTAAGTCCGTACCGATGGATCAGCCGCTTCGGTTCCCTCCAAGTATATTGCGGGACTCCTATGGAGTTCGGTTCAAGCAGAATCGATCACTCCAGCAGATCGCGAGCGATTTGAATGTCACCGAATCGACCGTGACAAAGTATCTCGTCGAGTACATCCTCGATGGTTCGATCAGCGATGTATCGGTTTGGATCACTTCCGAGGAGCTCGATCGTGTATACCAAGCTGCAGAGAAACTTGGTTCAGGACTGCTGAGCCCCATTTATGAGGCTTGTGAGAGCCAGATTTCCTACAACAAGATACGGATTGCATTGGCATTTCGACCATTGCATAGCCAAGCCCGCAGTGGATGAACTACAATGCTTTGTATGAGTTCACAGGGCAAGCATAAGTATAAACCTGCAAAGACTCCCACTCCCCAGGAGCAAAAGCGGAATTGGGCCGCGTGGCACCAAGCCATGGAGCTCAGTCATGCCATGCTCCTAGCTGGGCTACGTCATCGGATCGGCCCAGACGGAGATTTGCAAGAAGCTTATCGACAATGGTACGAGAAGTACCAAGCCGCCAAGTGGGATAAAGACCGTGCCACCTAAACTCTTGTTGCAGGTACTTGCGGATTTTTACGAACGACTCGAGGAGCGTGGAGTATCACCGGTTGTTGCCGGTGGGCTAGCGGTATCCTTTTGGGGTCATCCTCGTAGCACTCAAGATATCGATCTGGCGATCGTTGTGGAGAACCTGACTCAATTCGAGCAAGAGTTGCGAGCGATGGGACTTAAACCCTCCAAGCTAGGCCGATGGGTCGACTTGGGTTTTGTAAAAGCTTCACAGTGGACCGTGTCGATCGAGGATCAGTACATCGATTGCCAAATCGATTTCCTTGCCTCGAACTCCGAGTATTTTCGCCAAGCAATGGATAACGCGATCAGCGTCGAATTTACAGGGATTGATCGAGAAGTTCGAGTTCTAACTTTGGAAGACCTGTTGCTTTTCAAAGCCGCATCTAGCCGTTTAATCGACTTAGCGGATATCAAAACACTGAGTCAAATCCATCGCGGTAATCTCGATGAGGAATACTTAGCAGCCAAGGGCCAGGAGTTGAAGTTACCGATCCGTTTTTGGCTCACTGGTTAGCTGCAGGCAGGCAACCGTTAGCCGCGAAGCGCATTTGCAAAGACCTTGGCAAGCTGCTTATAAGTCGGTTTGTGGTAGAAACCGATGAGCTCTCGCCCAACCTGAAGCGCAGTACGATGATCCGGAAACCATACCGGCTTGGGGAAACTGACCAAAGGCCCATAAAGGATCGTTTTCTCGATACGCTCAAGTAGATAGGTGTTGTGAACTTGCCCAATCCCACTCTTGGCATCCTCAAGGGTTGCTCCTGGGAATCCGCCCCAAGGTGGTGTGAGCATGCTATAGGCTACGCCTGACCATTGATTGACACAAACGCATCCGTAAGCCAACGTCTGGAGAGCTGTGTGAACCGCTTGAGGATTGGACCACATGAACTGGTTTGGGAATGTGATCGATGCACAAAGGGTTCCTGGAAGCCGATTATTGCAAAAGGCGACAGCCTCATCGAGGAACCATGTCTCATTCGGTGCTTGCAAAGCCGTCTCTGTGCACACGCAAGCGAAAGACTCCTCTTGAAACACTAGTGGATTGCTTTCGATATCTTGAAACTCTAGCAATTTCCAGGGCAAACAACCCGACTCGTCCGGCTGGGTATTGCTCTGAGTAAACCGCTGGTAACGCTCGATCGAACCGGGGTAATACGAAGGCCGTTTGGGAGTCTCAGAGAGGTATTTTTGAATCAGCTCGATAAACAGCTTACGCTGCGGCCATGACCGCGATGTGATGATGACCCTGGTGGCTAAACAGTTGAAACCGACGTTGTTGGTGATCGAAGCTGCGATGTGTTTGGCTTGTGAATGGAGTTGCGAGGAAGAGTAACTGCCAGGTACTACGATCCAAGGACTGACGTTTCCAAGTTCACTTGTGACGGGTTTGCTTACCTTAGGCGAATTGGAGGCCTTGCGCTGCAGCATCTCTTGCGGGTCGGATCCCCAAACGATCCTGTCATGCGTATGGATCGATCCGGTCAAATGAATATCGTCGACCGCAGGATGGTCTACCAGCGCCTGTCCAACTTGGGAATCCCCTTCGATCGCGACAAGCAAACCTTCTTTGAAAAGGGGTGCAAAGGCTTCTTCAAAGATGGGCTTGAGGTATGCGTTGACTGGATTCATTTTGAGGATGACTTGTTGCCCCCCTACGAGCGACTTGTGGATGGCATCGGAGAAGGGAACCGAGGAAACGTTGCCTGCACCCAAGACCAAAGAGATTTTCGAAACGCTGGTGTCTTGAAGACTCCTAAAGAGCGCTAGATGCCTTTTTCGCGGATCGGTACGGGCGACCAAGACAGCATCGGCGCGGAAATCTCTGAAAATCAAACGATCCCAAAGCAAGTGGGTTGGGAAAATCCTCAGCAGCGACTTACCCTGCATGCGACGAGTACCATAATCGAGATTCCGCTCAGGGAGTTGCGGAGCCCCATAGCACTGCAGATCGCTAAAGGACTTTTCCAGCAACTTCAATAGTCGAATGGCTATAAGCGGCCCGGTGAGTATCTCCTCGGCCAGGACATCGTTGCGTCCAGCACAACCCTTTGCCGCCGCCCCCGCTTGGATCCAGTCCTCGACGGTCGGCACGAGCGTTTCAACGCAACTGCGACACAAATCGGACCGTCGCTGGAGCGACAGTCCGTGCTTGCGAACCGGTGCGTTTTGCAACTGCTCGATCGTCTCATGAATCATCTAGGTTTGTCCTGCTCGATAGCTTTGGGTGTGTATACTGATGGGCTCTGGATCCCTAAATATGATACACCAGCATCGAGGCCTGTACCGATGGGAGCGACCAACTAGATGGTATCAAGCGAAAAGATAATTTATGTCATCGGGACGATGGATACCAAAGGCCCAGAAGTGCTTTTCGTTGCCGAGCAACTAAGAAGCTCCCCCTGGCTCCAGACGCAGGGAATATCGGTCGAGACGATCGACGTGAGCACATCGATCCAAACAAACTTGGCCCAAGAGGACTTGGCATCCCTGGATCGCTCTGCGGCGATCCAAAAAATGAGCTCGAAGTTGGTCGAATTTCTAACGAAAAGCCACATGAATGGTAAGCTTGTCGGTGTGATCGGTTTGGGGGGGAGTGGAGGATCAGCTCTGATTTCGCCTGCCCTTCGCGCATTGCCTATCGGCATTCCCAAAATGTTGGTTTCGACAGTCGCATCCGGGAATGTCGGTCCTTATATCGGATGCAGCGACTTGGTCATGCTCCCTTCGATCGTCGATGTAAGCGGACTCAATGCGGTATCGACGAAAATCCTAGGCAACGCCGCAAACGCGCTTGCAGGAATGGTCTGCGGCAAGGTGGGTAAAGTCCCTGTGAAACCCGCATTGGCCATGACCATGTTCGGTGTGACAACCCCATGCGTGACGGGCGTTCGCCAAGGGCTCGAAAAACTCGGCTACGATTGCTTGGTCTTCCATGCAACCGGAGTAGGTGGACAAGCCATGGAGGGGCTTATCGAAAGTGGATTTGTCCAAGGCGTCTTGGATCTGACGACGACCGAGGTTGCCGATGAGGTCGTCGGTGGGGTGTTTGCAGCCGGTCCTAAACGGTTTGACTATTTATCCCAACACAAGATCCCATGCGTCCTGAGTGTCGGTGCGATGGACATGGTCAACTTTGGCGCGCTCGAAACGGTTCCTGAGAAATTTCGCCATCGCAGGCTTCATGTCCACAACTCGAATGTGACATTGATGCGAACGACACCCGATGAGAATCGGCTCTGTGCCCGATGGATTGCAAACAAGCTTTCCGAGAGCATCGCCCCAGTGCGGGTGCTTTTACCTCTGCATGGTGTTTCTGCCCTAGATTCTCCTGGCAAAGCGTTTTATGATCCCCAAGCCGACGAGGCCTTGTTCGACGAACTCCAGAAGCATCTACATGGTCTAGCGAATGTTCGCTTGGAAACCTTTGAGGCCCACATCAACGATCTGTCCTTCATCGAGCGAGTGCTCAGTGCCTTTCAAGAGATCTGCAAACCATGAAAACACCTGTTGATAACTCACGAACTGCGATCCTCGATCGATTGCGAAAGAAACTTTCCAAGGGTGAGCCTATCGTGGGAGGTGGGGCTGGAACGGGGATTTCGGCCAAGTGTGAGGAGGCTGGCGGGATCGATCTAATTGTCATCTACAACTCAGGCCGCTATCGGATGGCAGGCCGAGGTTCCTTGTCAGGACTCTTGGCTTATGGCAATGCGAATCAAATCGTTAAAGAGATGGCCTACGAGGTTCTTACGGCGGTAAAACACACGCCGGTTCTGGCCGGGGTCAATGGAACCGATCCGTTCATGATTCGCGATCTTTTCTTGAGAGAACTCAAGGAGTTAGGGTTTGCGGGGGTACAGAATTTTCCAACCGTTGGGCTCATCGACGGCCTGTTTCGCGAAAACCTCGAGGAGACCGGGATGAGCTACATGCAGGAAGTCGAAATGATCACAGCAGCACGGGAGCTTGAGTTGCTAACGACTCCTTATGTGTTCAACGTTGCGGAAGCCGAGCTGATGACCAAGGCTGGAGCAGACATCATTGTGGCCCATATGGGGCTGACGACCAGCGGGTCGATCGGTGCCAAAAGTGCCAAGACGCTCGATGAGTGCGTCGGGCAGGTGCAAGCGATCTGCGACGCGGCCAAGTCGCTCAGGAGCGACTGCTTGGTCTTGTGCCATGGAGGTCCAATCGCCAACCCCTCGGATGCTCAATTCATCATGGATCGCTGTCGCAATATCGATGGCTTCTACGGTGCAAGTTCCATGGAACGACTCCCAACCGAGCTTGCGATCACCCAACAAGTTCGAGAGTTCATGAAATTGAAGCGCTAAAGCTCTGACAGCTTATGAACGCTGATATCCGCTGATGGGTTTATTCTGGAATCGTTATTCTGGAATCGTCAGGGATTATCGTGGCTGAGAATTGATGCCACTGGTTCTATTAGTACTCGTACTCGTGCTCAGTGAAACGGTGCTCGTGCTCGTAATCGTAATCGAAATAAGTTTAGCCCAGCCGCAACGCATTTCATCACCAACTCGAGCTCCACGCCACTGAGTCACTCCTAACATCCGAGCACGAGAACCAAAAATCCTAAAGTGATTGCATGTAGGTGATCAGGTCTGCTACGTCCTGGCTGGTTTTTCCCTCTAACAATCCTTTGGGCATGAGCGACTCGGTCGAATTTCCCTTCTGTTTGATCAAGTCTGCATTGATCCGAAATATTTTTCCATCGGCCGCTTGCAACGTCACACCGTCGGACGCTTGATAGATCACCAGTCCGCTGAGTATCTCATCATCCACCGTCAATACGTGCATGACCCGATATCTATCGGACACATCCCGACTAGGTTCATAAATCGATCGCAGCAGATCCAACGTCGAAAACCGTTTGGCAACCCCGGTCAAAGCAGGCCCTAATGCTGTTTGCCCCCCATGGCACTGAGCGCACTTGGCCTGATAAAGCACCTTGCCTCGCTGCGGATCACCCGCGAGCCCCTTGAGCTCGCCAGCGAGAGCCTCAAGATTTACCTGAACGCTTGGCAACACCCAATCGGCCTGCTGAGACTCTGCTAGCTCCTTGGAATAATAGGTCTCCCAATCCTTCCAACTCTCCGATGCAGGGGGTTCTGGCTTGCTTAATTCCTTGGCCGCAAGCCTTGCTCGTTGCAAAACCGAGCTTCGCGGAAGCGAAACATTCGAATTTAGCGATGCCGAAACAAGCTTGGCCAAAAGCGGATACTCGCGTGCAGCCTGCATCTGCGTGATTTTTTCAAGAGCCTTCCATGCGCTGGACCAACTGGACCTATCCCCGGACTCTAATGCATTGACATAGAGTTCGTACTCGGCCTCGTCGGGTTCCTTGGCAAGCAACTCCAAACAAACTGGCCGTAAGGATTCAACTTCGCAGGCCTTGCGCAAGGTCGTTCTAAGGGTCGGATCGATGCTTCCGGAGACTGCGAATTTGATCACCGGAACATCCCAGCTTTCCAGAGGCAAATTCGCAAGATCTCTGCGAACACGCTGCTTGATCAAATTCTGCACATCCTCGGAAAACGCGGCCACCACGACCAAATCATCCCCGATGAGCGGTTCACTCAACGCTGCATAGGCCGTTCCTAAAGCACCGTCTTTCTTGCTCAGTGCTCCGATAAGCTGCTTGAGTCGAGTAGGCCACTGATTGTCGGAATAAAGCCCTCGGGCTTTGATCTTACGGACGATCTGGCTAAGCGTCGAAGCGGTCTTGAGCGTCTGCTCCTCGGTTCGCTTTGATGTGCTCTGGGCCAGAGCGCAAAGGACGTGAATATCCGATGTCGGATGGCTGGTCGGATCGATCTGCTCGAACAAGTACTCGGTGAACTTCGGATCGCTCGATTCAAACATTCCTATCGTGCGAATCGCTTCGGCTTGCAAGGCGACCTGACCTGATTTTTGTGCTTGCTGTGCAAAGTAAAGAGCCCAGTCGGCCCAACTGTTTCGAACAGGCTCGGTCATCCGCGAGGTGTAAACGGCTCGCACCCCATCGAGAGCATCGGCAGGCACGTCCGATTGCGATGGCAAGGTTCCACGTCGATCTCCCAAGGCAGCTTGCATGGCGTGCAAGCATTCCATCTGATCCCTCGGAGTCATGCTCGTTCGGTTCGCCGACAACCAGGCTCCCAAGCTTTCCAAGGCTCCGATGTCCAATCCATTCTTCGGAGCACCAAAGAAAAGCTTGGCCTCCAAAACATCGACTTTGTTACCAAGATCCTTTACCGAGGGAGGCTGGTTGCTACGATTCAAAGCCCAAAGCCAACTGCGTCGGAGTGTGTTGCCTGAAAGATCATCAGGAACTGCGAACCTAGACCACGAGCCCATGGGCCAGCGTCTTAGACCAATAGCCTCGAGCCGATGACGCAACTGTGCATTCCCAAAAACCGTCTCCCAAGGGGTAGCTTCCTCGACAGGATCTATGGCCGAGACCGCAGGCAATCCGCCCAAGTCTCGAATGAGTTTTTGCTCGTCTGCTGGCGTCAGCAAACCGCGACCGATCAGCCACCATGCAGCGCTTCTGGAGGCAGACGAATCCGACTTGGCAGCTTGAACGATCCTATCGCTTGTAAGCCGAATGCCCAATCGTGTTAAAACCTGCGCGGCTCGCTGCTTGTACTGCGCCACTTTTGAGGGACTCAAATTCCCAGCCGCTGGATCCGGTTTAAGTTCACCGGTGATGAGCCGACTCATAGCCTCCAAGGATTCAGGGGTTACCAGCGGCTTCCAACGATTCTCCGACCACGATTCCCATGGACAAGGAGCATCTAGAATTCCTGCAAGCGACTGGGCATCCGGAAGGCTTGAGAATGGCGAGGCAACTTGCGGAGGCTCTGCATTGCCGATTGTTGCAACACGATAAATCGCTCCAGTGGTACCTCGGCCACCGACACTCACCAGCAGACTACCATCGGGAGCGATGCAGATATCGGTTGGGGCAAAGCCGATGCTTCCCGATGGTTGCATGAAGATCTCGGATGGAATTTTGTTGGGAGTCTGTTGCTCGACAGGCAGATTGCCCGTGGGGTAGACGGCAAGCACTCGGCCAAAGGTCCAATCCAGGACGAAGACAGCACCGTGGTATTTCGTAGGAAAGACGTGGTGGTCGTAAACCGCTACACCCGTCGGAGAACCGCGACCGAGTCTGGCCAATGTCGTGGGCATCGTCACCCGATAATCGTCATCCTTCCAAGCTGCACCGCACCATCCCCCGTCGCTACCTGGCCCTAAGGCCAGGACTCGCGTTGGCCGATACCATGGCAATGAGGCTTCCCGCTCGTCATCGGAGTCGTAAGTCACGGGTTGACCATCGGGGAGAAAATCAAAGTCATAGCAGTTGCGAAGTCCGTGAGCCCACACGCCGCGTTTTGAGAAATCTGGGCTAATGCGCCAGAGCGTTCCTGCGCGCGGTCGCTGGCCTGATCCGCTCGACACGGGAGCTTGCGGATCGGAATTGATCTTGGAGATCGCACCGGCATAATTGCCGACCATCAAGTACCAATAGCCATCAGGCCCGCGTCGGATCGCATGCGAATCATGCTCTCCACCGGTGGGTATTTCCAAGACTCTTGTAGGATTCCCATCGGCGATCGCATCGGAGTTGTTGTCTTGGGATTTCCATAGCCCCCCGTCAGAAACGTAGTAGAGGGTGCTTTTTTCGAACCACAATCCCTGGGCACCAGCCTTGATCGATTTGGTCCATTCGATAGCTCGATCGAAAACGCCATCGTTGTCCTGGTCGACCAGAGTCCGCAGATAGCCTGGCCCGGAAATCACCGGACGACCTTGGCCATCGAGAGTCATGCAAAAGCAGTCATGCGCCAGAACGTCGTCGGCGACTCTCGAAACTCGAAAGCCGTCGGGAACGGCAAAAGGCAAATCGCCCTGCGGTTCGTTTTGGGCAAGGGTAGCTTCAACCAACAAGCAGGTTATCAACAAACCGACAAGTTTTGACAACCATCGAACGCGATCTGACGTTTGACTGACAGCCAAGTGACATTCTTTCCACAGTTTTGTTGACAGTTCGATGGCGTTGCTACTCATGATGTTCGTCGGTAATGCGGGTCAGATCAGAAGGATCCAGAATTCGAGCTCTCATCGTATACAATTTAGATCGTTGTGTTGGAGCTGTCGGAACGAAAGTTCTGGAAAAATCTCCTAAACCCTTCCCGAGTCGCGTGACAAACCGATACACGAGCGTTTTCATAGCCTTATATTGGAAAGGCTCCGTTTCGTTAACCTCTCGCTAATTTTTTCATCCTATGCAACGCACTTTATCTCTATTGCAACTGATTCCCCTGTGGATCGCTTTTGGGGGTGCCGCCCTAGCCCAGTTTACAACGAACCAAAAAGCGGATCGTATTGACGTGATGCGGGATGGGAAACTGGTTACCAGCTACCTATTTCGATCTGGAACCAAGCCGGTTCTTTGGCCGATCAACGGCCCCGACGGACACAAAATGACCCGGTCCTACCCAATGGATGACACGGTTCCCAACGAAGCCCACGATCACCCGCACCATCGCGGATTATGGATGACTTTTGGTGAGGTCGACCAAAAAGATTGGTGGGCCGAAGGCAAAGACAAAGGGCAAGTCGAGCATCAAAAGGTGGTCTTATGCGACAGCCAAGGGACTTCGGTCAGCTTGGTCGCCGAGCATGAGTGGAAAAAGCCAAGCTCCGACGAGAAAGACGCTTCGGGTGCTGTCCTCAAAGAAACCTGCCGATACACCGTTAGCGGGAACGACGACGAAACGATCATCGATTGCGAATACATCTGGAAGGCCGCCGATCCGAAGGCTACAGTTCACTTCGGGGATACCAAGGAGGGTATGTTTGCGATTCGGGTTCCAGAAACCATGCGTGGAGACAAACCCGGTGGCCAACTCCTGAACAGTCTCGGAGACCAACAAGGGGACGTTTGGGGCAAGTCGGCCAAGTGGGTCGACTATTCTGGCCCAGTACCCAACGGCGGCGATAAGCTCTACGGGATCGCAATTCTGGTCCACCCCAAGAGTTTTCATGCAGATGGACTCTGGCATGCTCGTACCTATGGGCTCTTTGCACACAACGCTTTTGGAATCAAAGACTTCCTTGGGAATCGTACCAAGACCAAGTCGTCAGAGTTGGCACCCCCCTACCCTGCTGGCGGTTATACGCTTGCGTCGGGTGAATCCATGCACTTTATGTACCGCGTCGTATTCCACAGGAATCGTTGGGATATCAAAACCGGCGATAGCTATTGGAGCGAATTTTCGCAAGTTCCTATGATGCTCAAATAGCTTGCTCGGCAGCCTTCCATTGCAATCGACCGATGGCTTTCGCCAATCCTGTTTGAGGATCGACATCGACCCAAGTGGCAGCAAGACGAACATCTTCGGTGGCGACATGGAAGGTGTTTGGGTCGAATGTCAGGGTGGTTTTGAGAACGGGTTGGATCTCGCGTCCAAGGATGCTCTTGTAGGCACCGGTCATGCCGATATCGCATTGAAAAGCGGTTCCACCTTCGAGGATTTGTTCGTCGGCAGTCGTCACGTGCGTGTGCGTTCCGAGGATGGCACTGACGCGTCCATCGAGGAAGTAGCCCATGGCCTGCTTATCGCTTGTCGCCTCGGCATGAAGATCGACCCAGCGGATTCGGACCTCGGGTGGAATCTGTTCAAGGACTCGCTCGACGGCTTCGAAGGGGCAGTTGATCGGTCGCATAAAGACTCGTCCCATGAGGCTTACGACTGCGATCGGCACGCCTGCTTGTGTGTGAACCACACAGTAGTTTTTACCGGGTGCCTTTGCCGGAAAATTGGCCGGCTTAACAATGTTCCTCTTGGTCGAAAGGACTTCTTGGATCTCGCGTTTCTTGTAGATGTGATCTCCAAGCGTGATTGCATCGACCCCTGCGGCGCACAACTGCTCGTACTGCTTTGCGGTCAAGCCGGTACCCTCGGCAGCATTTTCTGCATTGACGATGATCGCATCGCAGCCTTGCTCGCGAAGCCTTTTGGTCATCGAGCAGACGATCGACATTCCTGGTTTGCCTACCACATCTCCGATGTGAACAACCCGCAGGCAACCGGGTGTCTTTTCGGCAAGTCGGTAGTCTTGACTCATCGCTCAGGTCGTCTTTTTGTCATCGTCTTGCGGGTTGGGTGATTCCACGTTCGTCAAGATAGTACCAAAATCTACCGTCTTGTCGAAGTCCTTTGGATGGGCAATGGTGTTCCAGACCGAGTCGGAATCCTTTCGAGCAGGACCGGGGGCTTGGGTTAAGAGTTGGGTTTCGTTAACAACCGCGGGACCAGCAACCGCTGGACCGCTTGGAGATCGGGAGGATGAAAATTTGGTCGACTCGATCGTAGGATTGCCGCCTCGCTCGTAGCGGCTCCACCAAGCATCGGCATCGTTGATCGTCCAAGAGTCGCTTGCGGCAAGACGATGGATCAAATTGGCCAGATCCCGTGCCGTCTGAGGACGCTTAGATCTGTTCTTTTCCAAGCAGGACATGATTGCATGCTCCAATTCCGAAGCGATCTGTTTCCCGGCCCTGAGCGATGGAGCTAGGGGAACTGCATCGACATGCAATTGACATAGCTCCGCAAGCGAAGTGGCTTGGAAGACCGCAGAGCCTGTGAGCAAAAAGTAACCCACGGCACCTACTGCATACAGATCGCTCCGGGCATCGACCAAATCCGGCGTTTGGATCGACTCGGGTGACATGTACAAAGGAGTCCCTGCCATTCCTTCTTGATTCTTGTTTCGTTTGGCATCATCGACGGCCCGAACCAGACCGAAGTCCAAGAGTTTCACAAAATCAGGAACTCCGCCACGCCTGTTGAGCATCACATTGGCAGGCTTGATATCTCGGTGCACCAATCCCATCGAGTGGGCTTCAAAAAGCGAACTGCAGAGTTGATCGAGGATCTTGGCGACTCGCCCTTCTGGCTGAGGCCCGAACTTATCGACCAGATCTTGCAGGTTGATTCCATCGAGATATTCCATCGCATAGTAGAACACACCCTCAGGTGTTCGACCGTAATCGTAAATCGCGATGGTGTGAGGATTATTTAAATTGCAAGTGATTTGAACTTCTTGCTCGAATCGGTTGATCGATGTCTCATTGACTCGATCAAGGTTTAAAAGTTTGATCGCACTTTGCCTTCGAAGCATCGCATGATGGCCCCGATAAACAGTACCCATGGCCCCTTCCCCAAGTTTTTCGTCAAGACGGTACTGTCCGAGTTGCTTGGCCTCGACGGCCGCTTGCCTTGCCTCGCGCTGCAATCGACTGACGATCATTGTGAAAGCCAAGATCGCCATGGTCGTCAGAGCCAAAAGCCCAAACATCGTGTAGAAGGCGCGGCGCAGAATATTCAATGGTTCGAAGGCTTCGTCGTAATCGATTTCCGTTACCAAACCGAAGGAATAATCCTTGAGCCAAGTCCATACACCTACGACGGGAACACCACGGTAATCGCGATATCCTCCGATTTCGATCCCGTCCTTACCCTCCATCAACTGAGCCGCTGCCTTGGTAAACGGCAATTCAGAGCGTCTGGATTTAGGCCGATAACCTCGAGTCATATCACCGAGTGGATCTCGCAACTGAATATTTAAAATCGACTCGGCATTGTCCTTATCGGGCAGGACACCCAGCAAGATGAGGTCTTCGTCGAATCGACTCCCTGAGACCATCAGTCCTTGCCGATCGACCGCATAAGTCTCACCCGACTTGCCGATACGACCGAGTTGAATCAGGCGGGTAAACTCACGCTCGGGCCGAATGCGAAGCGACAAAGCGGCGATGATCTGCAGATCCTGATCGAGGATCGGTACGCTGACAAACATCGTCGGTAGGCCCGTGTGCATTTTCCCGTGAGTGTCTGCAATGGCAACGCGGCTAGCAAACGGCGGAGAGACACTCGACTTGTTGTCGAACACCCGAGCTAGAAAACTTTCGTACTCTTCATAACTGCGACCGATCAACTCTCGATGGTTCGATGCTAAAATTTGATGCTTGGCATCTGAGATCATGTACCCGGAAAACTCGTAGTTGGCTAACGTCGGAGCGATTTCCTGCTCGATCTCTTCGAGCAATTTGGCATCCTCGATCGAATCGCTCGGAACTAGCGCGTTGAGCTTTCTGTTACTCTTGATGAGCTTCTCGACATGTTGACGAAGATCGCTCTGATTGGCCAAAGTCCTCGCGCTGGTCTCTTGCTGCGATAGCCACTTGAGAACCATCGACTTTTCCACTTCAAGCAACGTCGTCAGTTGGGATTGCAAGTTAGCTTCCATCGTCAGACGAATACTGCGTGTGATCAAGTATCCGATAAGCGACAGCAACAGCACGGCTAGAATCGGCCAGATCCAAAGTTGACGGCGAAGCAACAGCGTTGTTCGCTGGATTCGATTCCCCATCGTCGTGCGCGCAAAGGTCATATGCGCCTTGCGACCATCGTCTTTCTCTTTGGGTTCAGACCACCACTTTTTGATCGCAGAGAACATCACTAAAAAACCCTAAACAATCAACCAGCCCATTACAAATCGGATAAAGCAACCCATCGGAATAATCCGCCGGATTTACCCAGGTCCGCATATTGAACATGTCAACGGTAGTTCACAATTGACCATGGGCGAGACAAACGGGGGTTTTTTTGCGTTTTTTCAAGAGAAATCGCTAAGCCGGCTCTGCCAATCCCGCGAGGGGGGGAGAAATTTTCATCAGCGATTGGAAAGCGATCGCATCGTTTAACCCGCAGCCAACGGCGAGGAAGTGGCATTGGCCCCCTTGCATCCTCTGTTTGGTGACCTATGGAATGAGTCGAGGTCAATCGTTCCAAGCGATGGTTGGACAATCTACCAAAGAGAGATTTGCTTTTGCGACTTTCA